>CEVB01014274.1_pt1 | contig 54437 bp, 71 predicted proteins | sample 531381 | NCBI WGS metagenome assembly CEVB01 (sample SAMEA2622763, study PRJEB7988) | marine metagenome | biome: marine biome (ENVO:00000447); feature: surface water layer (ENVO:00002042); material: "saline water (ENVO:00002010), including plankton (ENVO:xxxxxxxx)" | depth 5 m | reverse complement strand
AGAAAACATATTGAATTGACTACTCTTATTTTTACCTGTTCTTGGTGGAGTCATTTGAACTTCTTTGGCGCCCATGTTTTGTAATTTTCTAGAAAATTCACCGTCTGATAATTTACCTGTATTACCTATTCTATCAGCATTTGATACAACCTCTAAACCTTTATCTAAATTTGCTATCTGTTTCTGCATAGCCTTCTTAGTCATTTCAGTTATTTGTTCTAGTTTAAGTGTTGGTTCTACACCAGTATTGACTAAACGGTAAAGTTCATCAGCCACTTTTACACCAAACTCTGTGTCTGTAGGATAATGTACGCCAGCTACTTGTCTACCAATACCTATTCTTTTTCCAATATCTAATATATTCTTTCTATGTTCGATTGGTAATTCATCAGATATAAGTCTAGCCAATAATCTACCTTGTAATGCGTGACCTGATGGATAAGCTGGTGTTTCTGCTGTCTGTAATGGAAAAAGTGGTAAATCTATACCTAAAGCTTTTGCTAGTTTATCAGGTCTAGGCCTATCATAGTGTCTTTTTAAAGATAGTGTTATGACATCTGATTGCTCTTGAATATTCCTAATTCTTTCTAAATCTACTCGGTCTTCTAGACCATAAATGGCTAAATATTCTTCAAAAGCTTCAACTATTTTTTTATCATGAAATATCATTTCTTCAGCTTCTTTATCTCTAAATGGCTGTAATGATATCAGATAATTAATCTCATTTCTAACTTGTTGTGAAGAATTTTTAGGTGGTGGCATACCTTCATATGTTTCAAAATCAAAGTCTTCAAACACTGGATATGGTCTAGAAAAAACTTTGATTCTTTTCTTTGTTAAAGGCAAACCATGTTTAAGTTTATCTAACTTATTCTCTTCTGGTAGATTCTGCAAATAGGAACTAAAAGTCTTCATAAGCAGTATTTATGTTAATTTATTTTTGTATTTTGTGCTTGGAAAGATAAGTCTCAATATTTTTGATTTCTTCTGAGAGAGACTCTTGCCTTTTAGGCTGTGATTTGGTTTTCTTCAAAGAAATAAGTTCTTTCTTTAGTTCAACCTTTTTTGATAGTAAAGACATAACAGAGGTACCTTTTAGAATACCTCTCTTTACTTTAGTGTTAGGACTCAATGATTTCATTTAACTTAGCAATTGTATCGTCAGCCTTGGTATGTAGTATTCCAATACCACCAGCTTTCACCCAACAATCAATATTTTTTTCTCTATCATCAATTAATACTGCTTTTTTATGTGCAAAAGCGGCTTTTTGAGAACCTTTGAAAGTTGGTATCAACAACCAATCTGGATGAACATATTCTCTCACCCAATCAATCTTATCTTTGATAACTATTTGTCTGTTTACTGTACCAGCTGCTGTCAATATCTCTGTAGGTATACCTGAATTAGCACACCAATCAGTCAATTTCCAAGAATCTGGATAAGGTTTTAATTTTCTAAATAAGTGTTTTGCTGTTAGTTCTCTTTTGTTAGCGTCATACAAAAGATGACCTTCTTTATTGTTCCACACTTTCTCGCCTAACATTTCAGAACAAGTGGTCTCGAAGTCTGCTAGAACTCCGTCCATGTCTAAAAATATTTGTCTTAATTTTTCGCCTTTATTATTCATACTATGATCATACACAAAAAAGTAGCGGGGTTTCAACCCCTACTACCTCGCTTTTTGTTTAGAATTAGTCTCTTTTCAATTTCTTGGGTACTACCCCAATTTCTGACGCTCTATTTTTTATCTAAGTGGTTTCGGCCTGTCCACTATAATGTGAGTTCGTTTTACCTGAATCCCGATACTAAACATAAATTTCATCAGACCATTTCAGACTACTATTCAAGATTTCCTGTAAGAGCCTTACCTCGTCTTAATAGGTTTTATTCCAACTATAAATCAATATAGAAAAGAAATCTTACTTCGTCTTTTTTCTCCTCAACCTCCAACCAACTTAACGGAGAATTCCTTCACACGAAAAAAAACCACCTTGAAGAAAGGTTATGACCCTTTCATTTCACTCCAAGGTGGTTAAATATGTGAAAGTTCTTTTGAAATTACTCATTGTTTGCAACCAAGTTTTCGTTTCCATCATCAAGCGAGATATTAAATCTCCCTACTAACTGTTAGACGACTATACTCTCTTATTCTCCAAGAATCTAACACTGCAAGCAACCATTGTTTTCAACTCACATCCATAACTTATCATCATACTCTAACTCAGGACTTCTTTCTACGCTCGGGTTCTGTATAGTCCCCGACTATCTGATTGTTGAACGCTTGAGTCTCCTCTCTTGTTTTTTCAACAACCAGTCAACACGCCTCCATCTTGTATTCGTATATCACCACTCTATCATGTCCACAACTCTAAATTTAACCATTATACCGACAGGAATACACAATGCCCTCGCCGTGAGTCATCAATGATAGTTCTTTTGTCAACTCTTACTCTAGTATTATATTTCGTTTAAAAAGTCTCAGGGAGTCTGGTTACTTCAAGCTTCTCCATTCTTGATTACCCTTACACTAACGACTCAAAATATAATCTATCGTTTTTTGATACTGATGCTCTTCACAATCCACCATGGTGAATCCTCAAAATGTTTAAATAATGAGTTCAGTAAAAAAGATTCTATGACCGCTCTCGCTCAAATAGTGAAGTAGTTAACCGGTTACTAAAGTAGATTCAACTATCACCTCTACTTACGCCGTTGTGTTCTTACCCACAAACTCTACGATTTACGATAAGTCTTATGCTTTGTATTCAACCTACTATTTCAAGGTCAATGGCAGTTCAGAAAGATTAGGACCACTTCTCCACATAACCTTCCGTTATGACAGGATTCGAACCTGTGACCTCTCAACGACTTTTGAACTTTCGTGACTGTTTTCTAATGACTAAGAAACCCTTTCGGTGTTCATGAGGAACTAAGTTCTTAATCAAGTAAAGTTTCTCTATTTTTTAGAAGGTCGAACTTTCAAGCACTTCGTTATTATGTATATATGATCTCATAAAAGTAGCCTCGGAGTCAAGCTTTTTAGCGCGAAAAAGCGTGTTTTTTTTGCTTAATTATAATAAATTATCACCTGGTTCCCAATCACAACCGGTTTTACCACCAGCCTGTAGAGCTTTTAAAGTTCTGATTATCTCTTCAACATTTCTACCAGTATCTAGTTCGTTTACTGATACATGCTGAATGATATTATTGGGGTCTACTATGTAAGTGGCTCTGTAACAAACTCCTTCGCTAGTATTCACTATACCTAGTTCTCCAGCTAAGTTCAACCCACAATCAGCGAGTAAAGGATATCTAATGTCTTTTATCTGGTCGTTAGTTTGTTTCCAATTAAGTTTACAATACTCATTATCACCACTAATACCAAAGACACTAACTCCTTCGTCTATAAGTTTATCCATTTTAGCTATCTCTGTAGGACATATAAAAGTAAAGTCCTTTGGGTAGAAAAATATTACTTGCCAGTTCTCACCTTCTGGTACTGACATATTTGATATCTCTACAATGCTGTTATTTTCATCAACACCTTGTAGAAATATATCAGGAAACTCATTACCAACACCTAGCATGTAGTTTCTATCTTCGTTAAAATCTCCAATCATTATTCCTCCTAATATTTGAAGTTGTCCATTTTTTCAGACTGTACTCTAGCCCCTGTTTCAGAATTATCCATAACAGGACCTGTATCTATGAGTTCATCTTGTGCAGATTGCTCACAATCATACAGTCTCATTTTCGCTCGGTCAATACCGAGAACAAATCGTCTATTGTATGTAGGGTCATTGTATCTATTTTTTAATTGTTTAATCATAATCTGGTCTAATTCTTGTAACTCTTCCGTTGACATAACAGCGAACATAAAGTCTGCAGTCGCTGGTAGACCAAAAGATTCAGAGGTATCTTCAAGACCAATATCTGTAGATACAAAGCCTGTTCTATTTGTTTGAGTAGCTGACATGATAGGAACATCAAACTCAACTGCTAAACCTCTCATTTCTTCAGCTATACTCTTAACATATGAATATGTATTTACTTGACCACCAGGTCTTACTCTAGATGAAGCACATATATTTAAATAATCTATAAACACCATATCTGGAATGAAATCTTTCTTGAGATTTAATTCTTGTAATAAATGCCTTAAATGACCTACATGAGCTGAAGCTGTAGGATATTCTTTAATAATTAATTTACCTTTTGTCTTATCTCTAACCCTTTTGATTTTTCTATCATACATTTCTTTTGGTAAATCTTGTAAGTCATTGAGAGATATATCTAGTAAATTCGCATCTATTCTTTCTGCTATCTTTTCTTCAGCCATTTCCATAGTTACATACAAAACATTTTTACCTTGTAGTAAACAACTAGAAGCCATATGACACATAAACAAAGATTTACCTACACCTGTACCTGCCATACAAATATTTAAACTCTTATTAGGTAAACCACCTTTTGTAATTTTATTCATCATTTCTAAATCAAAAGGTATCTTTTCTTCTTCTGTATGATAAAAATCATATCTAGATTCATAGTCTTCTAAGAAATCATGGCCAATATTACTATCAAAAGATGTAGATAAAGCATCTTTTAATATTTCAGGTATATCACCTTTACTTCTGGATTCATCACGAATAATTTCTATAGAGTCCATGACACCATTATAGATAGCTCTATCTTTACACCACTCTTCGGAAGTATCTAACAACCAATCATAAGGTGTTTTCTCTGTATCATCACCAACAACCTTGAGTAAATTAGATATATCACCCATAAGTTGAGAGTCAATATTATCTTTCTCGTCTATTGTGATAAGTAATGCTTCAGATGTAGGACTAGCCGAATACTTCATAAAGTATTCTTTTATCTCTCTGAATAAAAATTGTTCTTGTCTTTCTTGAAAGAACTCTTCTTTTATAAAAGGTAAGGTCTTTCGGATAAATTCATCATTCTGAATCAGATTCTTGAGAATCGTCTGCTCTATTGTCAATGCCATATAAAAACTCTTTCTTCGCTGCCTCATTAATTAATTCTAGAACCTCTTGAGTAAAATATTTCTCAGGTTCATTGTTTATAGTTTTTCCAAACTGAGTTGTACCATCTGGTAATTCAACTCTAGTTCCGTTCTTCTTAAATATACCATACTTCAATGCTAAATCAAGAAGACCATAATATCTATCTAAACCAGACTCATAGTGTAAAAGAACATCTACCATTTTATGTTCTACAGTTAATCTAGACTTTTCATTTCTACAATGAATGATATTACCAATAACATCTTTACCGTCTTTTTCTTTTTTCTTTGATAAGAAAACAATAGATGAAGCTGCGTATTTTAAGCCTGAACCACCACCCATAACTTTCTTAGCAAATAATCCCATTTCGTCATAAGTGTGATTAGTTACAACTAACGGAACACCAGCTTTACCTAGTTTCAAAGTCAACACTCTAAATGCACCTTTGACTAATTGTGCTCTAGTCATATCTTTTGTTTCAGAACCCGCTGCTGTGTCTTCAATCTCTTTTGTAGTTGACAACATACCTAATGAATCTAATACAAACATCATTTTCATATCAGATTGGTCTTCAATATACTGGTCTACAATTTTAATAGATTGAGTTCTAAATTCTTGAACTGTGGTAACTGGAACAATAACTATTCTAGATGAATCAATACCTCTTGATTCAATCATATCTTTTGTAATCGCTGATTCTGATTCAAAATAAATTACAGCTGAATCTGGATTATCATCTAAGAATTGTTTACACATTCCTAATGCAAAAAATGTTTTACCTGTAGCAGATTCACCTGCTAATGCTGTGATTTTATTGTTAGGTAAACCATCAAATATTGAACCAGACAATAATGCATTTAAGATATAAGAACCTGTGTCAATATATCCTGATACATCAGCCGCCTGAACGCCTTCTTCAACAACAGAGGCGAATTCATTTCCTGTTGCCTTTACTAAATTTTTCAAATAACTCATATAATTTCCTCTATAATGATCTTAGTGTAAATTTCTCTCCTGTCAACCAAAGAATAACTCCAGATTACTTTGTGGCTCTGTATGCCAACCAATCTTTTCAATAATTAGTTCTAAGGGTTCTAGAAAAGCTTTACTAAATTGTGTATCATAATCTATGTAGTTCTCTAACTTAAATTCTTTTGGTAAAGCATTTACAAAAGATATGACATTTTCATTCATGATATTTGGTACTTTCAAATAACAAAACTTAATTTTCTCACCATTCTGAATGACTGGATATTTTTTCTCTATGTTATATTTATTTAAATAATAATTATATAATAATGAACCTCTAACATGAATAGGTGTAGACTTTTTATAAATCTTAGCATTGTCTTTATATCTGGTAACTTTCTGAACACCTCTAGGGAAAGCAATATCTTCAGCCGATAGTTTATTAAATTGTTCTTTTGTTTCTTGAATAAAGTTTTGAACATCTACTTCACTACCTTTCATAACAACTTTCAGAGCTTCTTTTAGTTTACCTCTACACCATTGAGGTGTTGAAGATTTTACAGTTTCGATACCCATAGTTTTGAGATTAGGTTCATTGTATCGAACACCTTCACTATCGAATACATTAAGAATATATCTTTTCTTAGCAGTCCAGATACCTTTGTCGGCGATAACTTCTCTACCCATTTTCATTTTATTTTTGTAAGCGTAAACATATTTAGCCAACTTATCATAACATTCTTCGATTACAGGCTCTATCGCCTCTTTCGCAGTTCTATCTAGAAAATCAATCTTATTACCTTTTGGATTTACTTGTCTAATTAATTCTTCAAAAGTAACATAGATAGAATCGGTATCAATAGCAATTACATAATCTTTGTTATCTGTTTTTAGAACTTTATTAAGAAACTCATTAACAGCTTTCTCAACCCACTTGATACTTAATTGACCAGCTGTAGTAATAGCTTCAGCCATATCTCTATTATAATATCTAAACCATTGATTACCTATCGCCCCATAAGCTGAGTTCAAACAAATTTTTCTAACAAGTTGATTATTATGATTGGCTGTAATTTCATATTCTAGTCTTTTCTTTTCATTTGGGTCTGTAACTTTTTGAAATTGTTTCTGTGATTCAATCATTTTATTTTTAAAATAAACTCTCTCGTCATACAGTTCTTCTAGAAGTTCAGGTAAATAACCTTGACTTGTAGTATCAAACATAGAACCATTCGGTGTTACAGTTAGATTTTGTAGATTGATATCTACTTCTTCTTTTAATAATTTATTTACAGTTATATCACCATCAAACTTTTCTTTATGGTGTGTTTCAGGTGAAATATTATACTGCATAATTAAGTGTGGATATAGTGAGTTCAAATCAAAAGACATAACCCATTCATGTAAACCAACTTGAGGTTCTTTGACATAAGCCCCAGCGAAACTTTGTGCATCACCTGTATTTACTTTTGGTGGTGGAACAACATTCTTTTTTCTCAAGAAGTTATATATCAATAAGTCCCAAAACTTAACTTGGCCAAAAGTATCTGAATAGTTACATTTAGCACTATAGGCTAGATTGAACAATAGATTCATAAGTTTTAATTTATCATCTATCTTTTCAACTAGAACTACATCACGCACATTATAATCTAAGAATTTATTATAATCGTGTTTGTAGAAGAGATGCATCGCACCGAACTCTGAGTAGTCTAGTTTTTTCTGACCAATCGTAACTTCAGCTATGTGGTCTAGTCTATAACTTTCTTGGTTTGTGTATGTAAAATATCTGAATATTTTTTGATAGTCTAGTACCTCGATACCAGCTAAGTTGTAGTCAACCATATCTTGTTGACCCATATGTTTCCAATTTTTAGATGTTATGATTCTATGTGGTGATAGTCTAGTAACTGTCTCTTCATCAAAGAGTTTTTTCATTCGATTGACTAGATAAGCCACATCAAAGTTTAAAACATTCCAACCAGTAACCACATCAGGACAAATCTGTTCCCAAACATCTAGAAAAGTCAACAATAGATGTTTCTCATGTTGACATTTATAATATTTTACATTTGGGTCATTTGTCTGATAGTCATGATTATCTATGCCAAAAACATAGATAGTATCATGACCAAAGAGTTTCATACTAATAGCATTTACTCTCTCTTCAGCTTTCAAAGGCTCTGGAAAACCTTCTTCACACTCACACTCGATATCTAAATTTAATATTTTAATCTGATTAAAATCGAACTCAATATCACTAGTGAAGTTTTCATTAATATATGTGTATTCAAATCTATCAAGACCATGAACTTCAAAGCCACCAATATTGTCATACTTTTCACGCCAAGCTCTTGACGCTGACATACTTGGGAACTTTTTAGGTTCTAGGTTATGACCATGAATACTTTTGAAAGCCGAAGGTTTATTAGTAGAAACATAAAAAGTTGGTTGATACTTTAATCTGTTTGTAAAAGGTTTACCGTTTCTGTAACCTCTAGCTAAAATGTAATCTCTATATCTATAAACATTTGTATAAAAGTGCATATTCTTATGATCTCATAAAAGTTGTATTTTGTCTAGATATTTTATACAACTTTTTGAGGTTCAAAATGTTTTCTAATAACAGAAATCTTATCTTCAGCTTCAGCGATTTTAGCCACCTGAGAATCCATAGCTTCGACTATATCTGGATGCTCTCCGATACCAGCTGGATTATTTTCATAGACTTTTAGATTTGCCTTAGCAGTCTCTATATCACCTTCATATCTTTTCAATAATGCTTGAAATAAATAATTCATTATAAACTTTTTCCCTATTTTTTATTTTTTGACCCTTTAGGTCTTCCTCTTCCCCTCTTCTTAGCTGGGGCTTTGGCTTTAGCTTTTGATTTTGGTTTTTTACCATCAACATAAGCTTCATTTACATCTGGTGTATTAGGGTCGTCAGCTACGAATCTACCTTTTTTGTCTTTCGCTCTCACGCCACTAGGTTCAGATACAAATAGTTTTTTAAACCATGAAAAAAACATAATTTACTCCTTACTCTTCTATGTCTGCATCACGCAAACGATTCATCAACCTTCTAGCTCTATTGTAGACTTGTTTAGCCCACCTAGAGTCAAGGCCCTCTTCTGAAGCTCTTACATAGTCTCCAGAGTCAATCGCTAAAAGCATCATTTTGAACTTCTTCAATTTAGTAATACCTAAATTAAACGCCATATTGGCTAAAATGAGTTTAACTTCCTCTGAATAATGTTCCCACCTTTCTAGGTGATGTTCACATTCGTCTAGACAAATATTTAAGTCTTGGACTAATAGTTCGTCTGACCTTGTTTTTGTAATTTGAAAGCCTTCACCTTTTCCATGTTCAGCATCGCCTTCTATAATTAAGTGCCCTACTCCAACTGTCTCGTAACCTAAATGGTCTAAATAAACATGAAGGACTTCTCCTTCGTCAGCTATTATCTCCTCTCGGAGCCTCTTCATGAAGTTGTCGCTGTATTGCATTGTTGTACTCCTCGATACCTTGATTAGCTAAGAGTTCAATTAATATATCACCCATTAGCTGATTAAAAGTTTTGTCCTCTGATATGGTATCAATTAAATCAGGTGGACATTTCCTTATCGCCCTATCGAAGTTTATACTCGGTGTTTCCGATTCTTCTCTAGGGACAAATTCTATTTTACCATACTGAAAGACCACATCTTTATAATCGCCTTTCAATATTTGTATACCTCTTTCGCCTGTTTCATGAACAACTTCGGTATATAATCCATCATCAAATAGTGGATAGTATTTATCTAATTCTTTGCCGTCATTCATTCTCTCGCCAAGCTTTTCTTCTTTTTTGATAGATTTCATTTTTCGCAACTAAGTCTCTGTAAACTTTAAATATTTTAGCAGATATGGCTTTATCACTTGTAGCCCAATCTTTCTCCTGAGGTAATATATTTCCATATTTATCGTATTTTTTACCGTCTTTATGATTAGCGTATCTTCTAGACCGTGTAAAGCCCATTTCTAAAAATTTACGACACATATCCATGCCAATAAAATCATCTTCATAAAGATATTCAAAAAACATTTCTGTAATTACTCTAGCTGATTTCTCTGCTATTTTAGGTGTTTTAAATTTCCAATGTTTACAAATATCATCTGTATATGGTCTAACTAATAATACGCCTTGTTCTCCTCTGCCTATTCTATATCTATAATCATTAGGTTCAAACAAAGTATTTTTATAATCTAAACTGTAATCAAATTCTTTCATAATAAATTTTGAAAAATATTACGAATTAAAAATAAAAGACCTGCCCCATTTAACATTATTAGAGCTCTATCTCTCCATAAAACTGATACAACCAGCCATAATGTAATACCTATAGTTGAAAGAATTAAATCATATAATATATATTCTTCTACACCACGAATACTCATAGCTACAAGCACAAAAAAACTAGCAATCCATTTTATATACCAATCAGGTGTATATTTTGGTGTTGCCGATTTGAATATTCTTTTTGATTTTTCTAATTCTTCTTTACTAAAAGTTTCATTCACTAATGCATCCTATACCCATAATCTAATATTGTCAACCACACTTAGGTGCTCTCTATTCAGGATACTTAATTCGCCCGACACACTACCAAGTGTGGTTGAAACTAAATTTTAGTGCTCTCTATTCGGGTGCCAATTATGAGTTCCTATCAGGCTCTGTCCCTCCGTTGAGTTGATGGCCTTCAACTCGGCTAATGTTATATGCTCTCCAGCAAGAAAGCACCCAACACACTATTATTCAGCTAAGAATTGTTTGTACTCTAGACACTAGTGTATAGAGCACTCAATAGTAAAAATAATCCTATTTCCCATGGTATGAATATTAACCCTAGTATAAGATATTTCATAAATTACTCAGCTAAGAATTGTTTCTTAATTGAAGATGAAACTTTCCCTATATCAATAGTTCTGGCTTTCTTCTCTTCTGGAATAACTCTTTCTAGAAATATGGATAATATTCCATTTGATAAATCGGACCCTTTTACAAGAACATCTTCTGCTAGAACAAAATTTCTAGAGAATTTTCTTTGTGAGATTCCTTGATGAACAAAGGCACTATCTTTATGAGAAATATCTCCTTCAATAGTCAAATTATTTTCTTTGACTGTTACAGATAAATCATCTTTTCCGAAACCAGCAACTGCTAGTTCAATTAGATAAGAATCTTCCTCATTACCTTTACGAATATTGTAAGGTGGATAATTACTTTGTGATGTTGATTGAACTCGATTTAGTTCGTCAAAAACTCTATCAAATCCAACTGTGAAAGGGCTGAATTGCCCAAATAAGTCTAATCTTGTCATTTTTTTCTCCTATTATTAAGCAAGTTTAAATTTAAATGTAGACCTCATTCGAGCATCTACATGATCTATATATGGTGTTTTTTTAGGATTTCAAGCCGTTTTCTAATCTTTTTTCGACTTTTTGCAAAATTTGTTTTTCTGAATACCACATACCAGAATATATCTCTGTATTACCTGGCCACTCAGATTGACCATTTAGCCATTCAACTATAAATCTTTTATATCCATAAGGTCTATCTTTGAAGACTCTTGCATCGCCATAATTTTTTACTAACACTCTCATATTCATTCTTCTAGGTCAGTATCATATAATTTATGAACACCTGACATTCTATTAATTATTGTTTGTTTCATATTGTTACCTTGAAAGGTATTGATTGCGTGTCTGTTCACGGTAGCTTTACATCTAAAAATACTACCCTCAGAAATTGGGTCCATTTCACTAGACATTTGGTCTTTATCGTTCTTAGGTTTAGGTTCATCTGCAAATGCGATAACAGAATTACCTTCTCTATCGACATAGTTATGAACATAATACCCTCTTGAGGTTGTATGTGAAGATATAAATTTTAAAACCCAATCATATCTTTGTTTGGGTTGTCCTATAAATCTACCTTGAGCTTCATTAATCATGTTATGATCATATAAAAAATGGTAGCTTGTTGTCAAATAATCCAGCAAACTGGATAAACACACCAATAAGGATTACCAAATCCTAATAACCATAATATGAGAATCCATAATGGTATATTAATCCAAGTTTTACCTCTTGACCACTCTCTAAATTTTACAGCGTGGGGTACTAATTTTTGAAATATCCAATTTGACATTTATCCAGATAAAGGATTTTTATTTGACTCTTTTATTTCTTCTATATCGTTTTCTAAATCTTCAATAGAATCAGCATTTCTTTCAACTTGTTTTTCTAAGTCATTTACTTTTTCTTCATCACCTACATTTTCAAGTTTAATTAATAGATTCTGTACTTGAGCTTCTAACTCAACTATTCTCATAGATTGAGCTTTAAAACTATCAGAAACTCCCGCTTGAGATTCGTCATACAATTTTTCGTAACTATCTACTTTAGCTTCTAGTCCAGCAAATCTTTCTTCGATTACTTTTTGACTATCTTCTGCCTCGTCTACACCACCAATTTTATTTTCTAGATTTTCTAGTCTATTGATGTATGTAGCTCCTGTATATCCGAACCCTGCTAGGGTACCGATAATTGATACTAATGCTATTATCTGAGCTGCTTTTGATTGAAACCAGTCCATTATAATTTTCCTCCTTCTAATTCAGGTTGTAAATTTATCATACTTGATAAGCTATTTATACTCTGATTCGCATATGCGTAAAATGCTGTAGTGTTATCTACCATGACATTATTAGCGTATATTTGTTCAGGTTTATACCAAGTAGAATTATCCTGTAGTCTAACATCATAATATTTAGTGAAACCAGGATTGAAACCTATAAAGGCTACAAGTTGAGTCTGGTCTCCATATTCACCTGTATCTGAGTTATTAGCTGATGTTTGTAATTCTTCTTGAGCTTCTTGTAAATTTTGTGCGACTATTTGACTGACTAATGCTTCTGTTTCTGTAGCTGACATATCACTTGATACACTACTATCAAGTTGTGATTGCACTGATGACTGTGCATCTGAACCTGATGAAGCAACAACCACAGAACCAGTATTGATTCCTGGCATTGGAGATGAGGAAGTTGTAATACTCGAAACTTCTCCACCTGCTGCACCTGAGTCACTCATTGTTAAAATCTGTTGTGTCTGAACTGCAGAAGCTTGTACTTGGTCTGAAATTGAACCAGAAGAAAATGTACTCGAACCTGCGATTGAACTAGTTATAGCTGAATTACCACTTGATACAGAATTACTACTTGATGCTGAGTATCCACCAGAAGCTGCTGTTGTACCAGCAGTAGTTCCTGAAACTGAATTTTGTGCTGCAGTTATAGTAGAGGCTACAACAGCTAGTCTATCTTCTCTAGAGAAAGAACTACCACCATCTTCTCTCTCGATAGAGGCTACAACTTGAATATCTTCTTCAAATATTTCCTCTTCTAGTTCCTCTTCTCTAGCTATTAATTCTTCTTCAAATATCTCTTCTAATGCTTCTATTGTTTCTTCGACAGCCTCTTCTTCAAAAACTTCTTCTGCTAATATTTCATCTCTATTTTCTTCTTGAAAAATTTCTTCAAGAACTTCTGCGAACTCTTCTTCAGCCTCTCTTTCTTCTCTCTCTTCGCGTCTCTCTTCGATAGCTGCTATTTGTGTTTCTATTATTTCTTCTACATCAATACTTACAGGGTTATCTAACTCAAAACCTGAAACAGGAAATGTTTCTAAAGTTTCAAGTAAAACTATTTCTTCTATTTGTTGAAAACTTGGGTCTATAAATGGTAAAGGCTCAAGAAAAGGCTCATCTGGACTACCAAATGGGTCGTTGAATCCACCATTGAAGTCATCATCAAAGTTTATAACGAAAACTTCATCTTCTTGTAATTGTGTCTCTTCTAAAAAATCATCAAAGGAAAATTCTTCTGTAAATAATTCATCATCTAAAACTATGAAGACTTCATCTGGCTCTTGGCCATCAGGTCTACCTGTGCCGTCAAAATCAAAAACTATAGCACCTGTACTAAAATCATCTTCAACATATCCGTCTGAATCAAATCCAAACATATCTTCATCACTTGTCCCATAATCGACATTATCATCATCAAAGAATGCTACAGAATCTTCTTGTCTATACCCACGACAAAAAGGTGCGTATTGTGGGTCTAAATTACATTGTAAATCATCAAAAGCTTCCCAATAACCTGAACAGTTTTCTGAATAAAGTGCGTTTAAACCACATTGTTGAGTTTCGTAAGCTTGTGCATAACCTGGACAACTAGAGTCATTCAAAGGGTTACTACAGTCTATACCATTACCAGAACCTGAACCATATAGTGAACCACCATTCTCTAGTAAGGTATTAAATGTAGAATTATTCCAATCTACATTTACACAAGTTCCAGCCACATTTGTTGTCCCTGTATTACATTCATCATAGAAAAGATATTGATAATAGTTGTTTGAGTCTCCTTGTTCACCGATTAAAACATCATGCTGAATAATATTTAATCCGCCATATCTAAAATCAAAAGTAGAATTAGGCCATAATATTACTTCAAAACTATTATCTGTATTATTACGGTTATATTCACGCAAATTATACCAACCAAAAACTGACTTATCACTAAAGTTTTTAGCTAACATTTTAGATTGATTATCTCTAATTAAATCTGTCCAGAATGGAAATAATGTGTAGTTATATTGAGGTAAAGGGTCTGGCGTATAATCTTGACAAAAATTACTACTATTTACATTACCTGTACCTAATCCAAAATGAAGACAACCATTGGTCGCCATGCGAGCTGATGTGAAACTCTGGTCATATAAATTAAAAGTGAAGCCTAAAACAAATCTATTAGATAACTGGTCATCACCTGAGTTTAAACTAGTTGTACCCGATTCTTGAGTTAAATCAATTAGTGGTTGATTGGATTCGTAGACATATTGAGCACTTAAAGGATTAGCTATAGATATTAAACAAAGAAGAAAAAATGTACTTAGAATACCTAGCTCTAATTTATCTTTAAATTTTTGCCAATTCATGATTCATCTTAGCAACAACTGCAATCACAGCATTTACAACATTCACATTTTGTCATTTTAGCCCTCTATATCGTTTCTGATTTTATAGAATGAATCTTCAAATTCTTTTCTACAAGTTCTAGTAGATTTTTTAGCCCCTTTCTTAGGTCCACTTGCGACTTTTTCTCTCTTACATTGTTTGATGTAATGTTCTTTATCTTTTTCGTAAGTTGGCATATCGTGTGGATTTTTAGCCCATTGATATGAAGCTTTCTGTCCGATTTCACCTTTGTAAGGACATGGAGTTCCTGCCATCCTCATGGCTGAGAAAACTCTTTCATCCTGACAAAGTAAAGCTACAGAGGCGACTTTCATACCCATATCATAAAGATACTTAGAAAGTTTTAATCTTTCACAATTCTCATCTTTAATTGTTTTACCAGCCGAGAAACCAAAGACTTGTCCTTGAAATGCTCCTGAAACACCAGTAGTACATAAGTCTTGCGAATAACTCATAATACTTGGTGCTATCGCTGAAGCTGGTGGAGCTTTTGTATTGATGTTCTGAGTAATAACTTGTTCAGACTTGGACTCATTTATGTTCCTGTTTGTATTGTCCGAAGTAGTATTATTCGTATTTGTATTGTTTGTATTTACATTCGAATTAGAATTACTTTCACTATAATTATTATTCGTATTGGTATTATTCGAAGTGGTATTATTGTTATTATTATTCGTGTTGGTATTGTTCGAAGTTACATTACTAGTATTATTACTTGTACTATTCACCGTACTAGTAGAAGTATTATTATTGGTATTAACATTCACATTGTTATTATTATTAGTGTTAGTGCTAGTAGAAGTATTATTATTGGTATTAACATTTGTATTGTTATTTGTGCTAGTATTCGTGTTAGTATTAGTATTAACGCTAGTATTATTATTGGTATTCGTGTTGGTATTGGTATTGGTATTGGTGTTGGTATTTGTGTTGGTATTGGTATTGGTATTTGTATTGGTATTATTTGTGGTTGTATTGTTTGTAGTATTTAATGCCTCACAATACTGAGTACCCGCATCACAAGTTCCAGTTGCACCATCATCGGCAGCTACCATACCCGCTAGTAATAAAAATGTTATTGATAAAAAAAGCTTCTTCATTTAATTAGTTCCTTATTCTGCAGGGAATCATAATTAAACTTTTTTCACTTTCTCCCTTTACTTTATATACTACTATTTATAATTAAGACGCAGTGGAGACTAAATCTCCACTGCGAATATTTGTTTTTCGTCAGCCTCAACAGCACTCAAATCAAAGTTGATACTGACACCACATCCACATGAAGATTGTTCTTTTGGATTTATAAACTTGAAAAACTCATTTAGACCTTCTTTAACATAGTCTAAAGTCATACCATTAAGATAAGGAACAGATACTTTATTGATGATAAAACTCCATTTTCCATAGTCTAAAACTATGTCATCATTTTGAATATCATCAACAGCAAAAACATACTCAAAACCGGCACAACCACCACCTGTGATTCCAAGCCGTATATGACTAAATTGTTCTTCTTTTTGTTTTTGAACAAGTTGTTGAATTGCTTCGTCTGTTACCTCTATCATTAATAGTCTAAAGGATTAAATCCCTCTTCTTTGACAAGTGTGTAAACACCGTAGGCTAAAGCTAGCCAGGCGATTAGTTTGATTAAACCACCGAAAAGAATGATTGAACCTGATACAGCAATAATTACTATACCGTCCCAAGAAGTTCTTTCTTTTAAAGCTTGATTCTTGAGGTATTCAATCTTATTAATGCACCATTCTTTAATAAAGTCTATACTTAACATATATTCTCCTTTTTTTGTTGGTATATTTATTTAGTATTCCAAGAGTCTCGGTCACCAAGCTCTTGTAGAATTTTTTTGGTAGGACTACCTTCGATTCTTTTTTCGACACCCATAAGTCCTAAGTTTGCGTTAACTTCTAGACAATATGGTGGTATTTTTTCTCTATCTTCTGACGGTATGAAATCTACACCTGCTAGATGTAGACCTAATTTATCCGATATATCTATAGCTGTTTGTTTTTCTAATTCTGTAAGTTCTATCTCTTCTGCTACGGCCCCTAGTGATACATTACTTCTTATATCATCTGACATAACCTCTCTTTTGATACCACCTATAACTTTACCATTACAGACAACAACTCTCATATCGTAATCCGTCTTTATATATTCTTGTAATATTAGTGGTAAATATTTTTCATAGAGTAATAGCATCTGAACAACTGCTCTCAATGTTCTCATACTTTCAATAATTACCACACCTACGCCTGTTTGAGTTCCTGTAGATGATTTTAAAATAATTGGAAAGTCTGTCTTGAGTCTTTTGAATGCTGCCTCTGCAGCCTCTGAATGTTCTATCGGTACAGTTTTAGGAGTTCTAAATCCGAATCGTTTTAAATTTACATAAGTTAAATATTTACTCGTACAAATATCATATGATTCAATATCATTTACAATGAAAAATCCGTCATACTCAAATTCTTTTACTAAATCTAGCCAACCTCTTGAAGCTGTAAACCCTTGAGTACCTAAACCTCTAGGCATTATAATTGTATTTTTAGGGTCACATACTATGGGTTTTTGATATTTTAAAACTCTATCGTCTGAAGCAGGTAATTGAACTTCGCCATCTTCGTCAAACTCAAAAGAATATAAAAGTCTTTTATTATCTTCTTTTTTTGTGTAGGCTCCAACAAAGTCTGCAGTTTCAACTTGTATACCTATTTGTTTACCTACTTTTTTAAGAAGTTCTGTTCCAGATTCTGCGGGTTCACTTTTGGTATCTCTAACACCTGCAGCAGAGTGAGTTAATATAACTAACTTATACGGCTCAAACTCCTCTTTTAAAAAGGATTTAAAACTTTTTGTCTTCATTTATTTTGTAACGCCAATATTGTATTTAGCGATTAAGTTCCACTCGTTCTTTTCTTTATGAGGTAAAACTTTAATTTGACTCATTGGTGCACATGGACTCATAACTCTAGATTCATCTATAACTTTAATTAAACCCCATTCTTCAAGTAGTCTAGCTATAGCGTTTCTTCTACCAATGTCGTTCTCGTTCATAGAATGCTCTTTACCATCTAAAGCAAAAAGTTCTTTGAAGTGAACTAGATAATATTTACCTCGTTTGTGTAATATGTGGCAAGATTGATAAAGGGTTCTATCTTTTCTTGAAGCCACACCTATTCGTGTTAATGTTTCTCGTATTTTTAAAAAGTCATCACTCTCTTTGAATGATACTTCTAACATATCGTCTATGTCATAACTCATTTCATGCCACCTTTGTTCATTTTTTTGTTTAATATCCCTATTTGTTTTTTAGATAGAATATTTAAATACTCTTCTCCCTTTTGGCGAGATACTTGATAATAATCCATGACAACTTTCAAATCGTCAATCTTTTCAGGTTTACTCCATTGAGCGAACCTTTTTCTTTTTCTAATGCTATTTAGTAAATAGTGGTATTGAAGCTTGTGTGGCATATCGAATCTTCTATTCACTTCATTAGCAAAAAGTATGCAATCCTGATGATATGATAGACTCCTATTAACTAGGAAAGGGGCATATTCTTTCTCCAAGAGTTCATCTTGTTCTAGTATATCATTCTTATTAAATGTTATCGAATTTACAAATTCAAAGGGGTTCATTTACCTTCTCTTAATATATCAATATCAAAAGTTTCAGACCAGATTTCAAGACTCGTTTTAAGTCTACCATCTTTTTTGAGTTGTTCATATCTTCTAGCCGCCTTTGGACGCCACCAATCTAGAATACCTTGTTGAGTATATCTATCAAAGTTAGGGGCTTTTCTTAGTTCTGTCTCTTCACCTCTGATTATTTGTGGAACATTTTCATAACCATATGTAGATATAAAGAATCTTTTTTGTTCATTTAGATTGGTGGATTCTTTATGAAACTCTACAAACTTTTTATATTCTTGTTCGTCATGTTCTTTTAGTGATTGTTTAATAATAGAAATCATTCTCATTTGAGTTTTCATCTTTCTACCTGATACTGTTGGGTCTACAATTCTTACACCATCATTCTTTTCTGTAAACCAGTTGTTAAAATCAAGGAACACACCGTCATGCATATTGGGAGAGAAACTGCTGTCGGTGAGTCCCTTAAATCGTATAAATGGTTTCATACCATCATACTGAGATAACTGCTTGCTCGAACCGTAGAGTGAAGTTGTTTCGAACAAGCAGGTATTCATATCGTACTTAGAGTCTAAATGTTCTTTGACTTCTGCAGTACAGCAAAGACCAGCCAATAATTTACCACCTAGATAATTAAAACCAAATGGTTGGGCTGGTACTATTATAAATCCGTTAATACCATGTTTATTAAAAGTTGATAGAGATATATTACCATTCATACCAACAACACCTTCTAGATACTGATTTCTAGGTCTTATCGACATAACAGGAGAACCTAATCTAATAAAACCAGCTATTGTGTTTGTATTTTTTTCATATAACATATATCTAATATGTCTACCAGGTATTGAAGCTTCATTTGGGTGAGAGGCTACTAACTCAAGATAATGATGAAAGTTTTCACTTGTAGCATCTCTTAATTCAAAGTCCATATCTTCTGGATGCATATCCCAATCTTGAAAGAAATCATCACCCCATGACATACCAAACATTGGTGTTGGAAAGTTTTCTATTCTTTCTTTTTTTACTTCTTTGAAGTAATCAATTATATGTTCAAAGTTTTTAAAATAATCTGTAAATCTATTCGCTGCGTATATCGCATCTTTTTTATCAAGTATTAGTCCTTTTGACCAATTAGTTCCACTCTTTTCGCTCATCTTCCGACCTCACCTAGATATTTAGCCTTCGTTTCATCCCATGTTTGAAAACAAACATCATCATAAAATAATGTTTCGTCTAAATTAATCCTATCATTATTAAGTAAATTTGTAATTCTTTTTCTCGCGTATTTTTCTTTCCATAATTCAGTTAGTGCTTCTGTAGATGTATCGAAAGACTTAACTAAACTATCTTCTTCTATCTCACCTCTTAAAAACTCACAGGTATTATCATAAAGTGGTGAGTAGTAAATACCTCTCTGATGGTCCGACTTCTGAATATCTTTTGGTATATCAAGTTTCGAATACATCATTTGTCTCATTCTATTTCTATGGTCTCTTTTTAGAGTTTGGCCATTTTCTCTCTTCGCAACATAGAGTAAAAAATACTTTTCGTTAAAATGTTCTTCAGCGTAATTCAACATTTCTTTTTCTGTTTCTTTTGTCAACTCATATGATAAAGAGCCTTTACTATAACCCATTTTCTTCCAATGTTTGAGTCTATCATACTGAGATAAACCACCTGTCTTAGATTTACCATATAAAGATGTAGTTGTTACACTTACAAGTTTATTACCATAGTTTTCTTCCCATTGTTTTTGAATATCATCTGATAGACAAAGTAAGGCTAGTAGTTTACCACCTGTGTAATTAAAACCAAGAGGTTGTAAAGGTACTATTGTAGAACCGATACATGAATGATTTAGTTTACCACTATTCGTTTTGTATTCTCTTTCCCAACCAATGTAATTATCTCTAGGTGTTAAATCAATAAAATCACCTGTGATACAAATAACACCAAGATATTTACCTGATACTTTATCTCTTACTATGTAATGCATATTACGGCCTATGTTCGAACTATTTTTCATTGTAGAGGTAAATGTTCGAATACAATTCCATTTTTCAGTAAGTGTACCAGCTGACCTCTTATCTTTGAGACTATCTGTATAAACTAGTTCTGGCTCTAACTTCTCAAAATCCATAGGGTCTTTTGGAAACCATATGTTGTTTTTTGTTTCGTTAATTAATTTTAAATGAGACTCATTTACTAATTGTTTCTCTTCACCAAATAAAGTACCGATATCTTGAGTCGGATATCTCATATGTATTTCTAGATATTTTTGATATAGAGTATATTCACCAACGCCCATTTTTGAAACTTGAGATAAATCTTTTATGATTCTATCTCTTAATTCATCTTTAGACAATATGGTCTTCTCAGTTCTATTCGCCTGATATTCATCATATTGTTTTTGAATAAATGGTTCCATTATTTAAATTCAGCCTCCATCATCAACTCAGTCAAACAAGCCACCATATTTACTTCTTGGTCGGCTACAAAAGCAGACTTATAAGAGTAATCACTTAATATAATTATTGATTGTGGTACTGACCTGTTTTCTAGTAGATTGAAAAAACTATCATACAGTTTTCTATATATCGCTTGTGGGTCATTATGAATATTCATAGCCACCCATTTTCTCATTTTAGAAAATTCTTTGTTCTTTAGATGACCAATTACCTCTGTTAGAGATTGGTCGTCAAGATTAGCTAATACACCTGAATCAATACTACCACTTGCTGAATATTTTTGTAGTTCGTTTAGGACTCTTCTGAAATCGGGAAAGAACTTGTTAATTAATTCAGCTACAACTTTATCATTGGCTACTTTGATATCTTCTTGATTGAGTATCATAAGTATTCTTTGAAATATCATATTAGCTATCATAGGTTTCTGGTCATTCTGAATAGTAAAATCTACAACACTACATCTTGAATGTAGAGGTGGTATGATTCTATTTTTATAATTACAAGTAAATATAAATCTACAATTCTTTGAAAACTCTTCTATGAAACCTCTCAAAGCTGGTTGAGTTGATTGTGGATTTAGATAATCAGCTTCATCAAGTATGACTATCTTTGGACCACCAGATAAAGATACAGTAGAAGCAAAGTTCTTTATCTTAACTCTTAGTGTGTCAATATTTCTTTCTTCTGAACCATTAATCAGAATATAGTCAGCTTGAAAGTCATTACATAAAGCCCTAGCTACTGTAGTTTTACCAACACCAGCTGTACCACATAATAATAAATTAGGTATTTCTTTATTACTTACAAAATCAAGAAAGGGATTTTTGATAGTATCAGGTAAGATACACTCTGAAATAGTTTTAGGTCTATATTTCTCCACCCATAAAAATTCTTCACTCATAATTAGATCTTATCCTCAAGTCATAAATTCGTCAAGTCTACCACCTGACATTTTTTTATTGTATTTCATATTGTCAAAAGTAAATACTGGCCAGTCTATCATTTTTTCGTATTTACCTAGTTCTATTTGTTTCCAAAACTCTATGTCTTTGTGTTTTGGATAATTTAAAGTCCAATCAACTGTAGACTTTTTAAAATGTTTCTTAGCTTTCTTGTTCATTGGTAACATATACCTAAACATTAAGCCATCTATTCTCTCTAAGTTTTTAGTTTTCATATAATCAGGAGTTAACCAATGAACCCTTTCTTTTTGTAGAAAGATTGCATTTTCTTCACATAACTTTCTAGCTGTTCGTGGGTGTATTTTTTCTCCTGTTATAGTATCTCTATATACGGCTGTTCTAAATTTTCCACCATAAAAAAAGTTGAAAGCCTGATACACATATCCAGCTTTACCCATAATACCATCAGCCATAGTATAGAGTAAATCAATATCTGTATTTTCTTGAATCCATTTTTTTACCATTTTTAAAAATTGTGTTTCACTATTTTTAGGCATTTCATCTGTTAAGCACATTTTACCAATCTCAAAATAATCTTTTGTATCTAGATGTGGAAATAATTTTTTAATTGTTTGTTTGGGTTGAGTACCCCAGCCAAGAGTAAGAACAGCTACTAGTTCATCTTCTACAAAACCACCTAACCAATGTTTAGTAAGTTTTGGGAGCATCGGTGTGTAGTGATGCTCCTCAATGAAACTTATAGCTATATCTTTGTTTATCTCTCGGACATTAAACAGCATTATAAGTTGAATCTGGCTCTAAAGCTATAAAGTATTCAACTGCTACATTTCTGTTTGTAAAATGAGCGATACCTTTTGATGATACAAAAGCTGTATAATCACCAGGAATCATTTTCATGTTTTCCATTCTTAAAAACATTTCGAAAGTTGACCCATTACCTTGAGCTACTGTTTTACTAAAGACATTTGAAGTTGAGTTCTTTTTGTCTTTTACTGTTAATACAACTGATTGACCATCACTTGATAATACCATATCAGGTAAGGATAAAACAGAAGAAGCTTTCAATAAAGAATCTAAGACATCTTTATCTAAGTCAAAAGATACCTCAGGTTCAGGCATTGTTATCTCTTTTGTAGGAGAGATTACCATTTGTGGGTCAGCGTAATAATAAGTTACACTATTATCGCCCTCTGATACTGTTACTTTCTCGGCGTTGAAATCAAAGTTTGGTCTATCAAACAAAGATACAGCACCTAGATATTCAGATAAGTCATAGATTGAATGGTCTTTCTCGAAGCTTTCGTCTACGACTGCTTTAGCGAAAATATTCTTCATCGCTGAAACAGTTACCAATTCATTACCAGCCTTAACTGTAATACCAGAGTTTATACTTGAAAAATTTCTAAGTATGTCTAGAGTTTCATTACTAATATTCATTCATTCACCTTTTCTAGTTGTGCTCTCTATCATGAACATAGAGAGCGATTATGGCATAATGTAAAACTTTCATTAAGTCAGCTCTATTATGCCCCTCTTTTTTACCATAACGCTGTGCATATTTGAGAATGTTTCCGATACAGAAGCCTTCTCCATGTCCACCGTCAATAATAAATTCTGTTGCTTGAAACTTACTCTTAGAATAATGTTGAGAATAAGTTTTATCAATATATTTCAATAATTCTTTTATAGATTTATCTTCATTAAATTTATACATCTTGTCCATCCTAAACCCTAAATCTGTTTTTGTCAAGAAGCATAGCATTGTACCAATCTGGAATTGTTCTATTTGTCCATTTAGCAAAATATGATTTATATTTTTTATAGTAGTTATGATATGCCTGAATAGAAGTTGTGTCTTTTACATCATCTGGCATACATTGTGGTGGTTCAAAAAACTTTCCTTCTGGAATATTTTCTGGTACCCACCTTAATAAATCAGATAATTTATTTTCTGTTGAATGTGTTTTACCATATCTCCATGTATATTCTGCACATAGTTCATCAAATAAATCATAGAGAAAAATATAATTTTCAGCATTTTGCCTAGCCCAAACTGCAGATGGGTGATTTATCATCGCAGCTTTATAAAGTGTTTTTTCTGAATATGGATTTTCCATTCTATATCTAAGAATTTTTCTGCCATTTTTTGTCTTATCATAATAAGGATTACCATCTATAACACGGTGTGCAGTGGACAAGAGTTGGGCATACTCTATAATCATCTTGACCACATGCTTATCACAGTGCATCTGAGCACAAGTCTCAGGAGATTCGTTCAAATAAAAAATATTCATAATATATCGTCCATATGTTTTGTTTTACTTAGTTCCTCACCAGAAGAAACTCCGTGAGTTTTATTTTTATTGGTAAAATATTTGTATAATTTTTTTAAAAGTTCTAATATTTTCACAAATAGTTCCTCGAAAATTTAATATCACCTTTATAATTTCTTTGATAGTGAATTGCACCAACCATAAAGCCAACAGGAAACCCATGAGCATTTCCAGTGCCTAAATTAACAATTTCTTTTACATCACCATATTTCATAACTGCTTGGTCATTACTTTTTGACTTAAACAATTTAGAAAAAGGAACAAAGAATACAACATTGTCTGCAACTTCAAATGCTTTATCTAAAAAATCATCAAAGATACTATAAGGTGGATTAGTAATTATCCAATCAACCTTGCCATTGTAATCAAAGAAATCTTTACCTTCTGATATTTCACACCAATCGACATCATCATTAGTAGACTGACGCTCCTCTGAAACGCGGATTGACTTACACAATCTACTCGACTTATATTCTTGCATTGCTGTATAAAAAGCACCCTCACCACGACAAGGTTCTAACATTTTACCTTGTGGTTCAAAGTGTTCAACTATCCACTTTGCTGTATGATATGGTGTCATAACAACATCTTGAATTGTTGATTGACCTGTCTTATTAGAATTAGTTGGTTTCATTCACTCTAAACCCAATTAGCTATTATATAAAGAATTAGTAATATTGGTACTAGATATTTACCTAGTTCCCAGCCAACTCTTATAAATGCAAATATTGCTACAATTATTAACCCTACGACAATTCCTATTTGAAGAAGTGTCCATATACTATCAAAAACTTCCATTATGTATTATCTCCGTCTCTGTAAGGAGCTACTTTTTGTTTATCAAACTTACCTGAATTTTCAGACCTTATAAGTTGAATGTTTCTCCATTCTTGAACCCAAACATGGCCATTTTGTTCTGCTTCTTTAAAAACATATCTTGTTACCATTAAGGGTATAAACACAGCTAAATGAATTACAATAGAATTCACTACACTATAACCTAGCCATTCCATATAATATGCTGCCAAAGCCCCAAAGTATCCTGACCACATAATGAATAAGGCTAATGTAAAATAAACTTGTAGACTTGGGTCATGTATGTGTCTAAGTGGATTATATCTATTATCCATTACTACATTCCAACTATCTACTACGAAAACAATTAATTTTTTTAATACATTCATAATATCTCCTTTATGTTTTCCAAATATAATATTCTTTAACTTGGTCTAATGTTTTAAAATAATGATTAGTTATTTTTACATCATACCATACACCTTGTTTCTGAACTGCTTTACGACTATCTTCTAAAATATAAAAAGGTATTATACCTAAAAATCTATCTTTAAATATTCTATAGTCTGGGCCTTTTTCTACTAATTTATAAATCTTTAATCCTCCACAAATTTTCTTCAACTGCATCCCATGTTAAATATCCTAAGACATCTTGCGTAATGGGTGTATCATAAACTAAATCACCATCAACCATTATTGCTATTTCAAATAAATTTTTATTACCACCATAAGAAGAGTCATGGGAAATAACACTAGCTTCATAACCGTTGGGAAATTTATATCTTGCGAGAAGTCCATTTCTAACTCTTCTCATGTATTGTAAGTGCTGGTGGAGCTGATAGGAATCGAACCTACGACCTTCTGGATGCAAACCAGACGCTCTCCCAACTGAGCTACAGCCCCTATCTAACTTTGTTGAAGTTCTCATGGCACTTTTGACAAAACTGTGGTTCATAATTAAATTTTTGTTGTCTAGTGAGTGAAGGACGACCAGAAAGATTTTCTGCTACCCACATTCTTTCATCGCCGTGAATGTATATACCACATCTGGTACATTTTCCTGGTCCGATTGATTCTCTGAATTTCACTCTACTCATAAAAAACTGGAGCGGGTGGATAGAATCAAACTATCTTTTGTATTCTGGAAGAATACCGTAATATCAATATACTACACCCGCACTATCCATGATCTATCAAGTTTTACTCCTTGTCAACCATGTTTCTGCTAAATAATTGAAAAAATTTGGTGGGGTGGGTAAAAGTCTAAACAACAAATCATAGTTTAGTAAGTGTGGATTTTGTTTGAGGTTATTACCCTGCCCCATACCCGAGTCTCGTGGACCCCTATTATTCATAATATATTTTTTCAAATTCATGTTAAACCTAAATCTTTTCCCCATGGACCCTCATACTTTGGGCCTTCATCTTTGTATTTCTTTTCTTTGGGCTTTTCTTCATAATTAAATTCTTCTTGTTCTACACCATTTCCTTTTAGAACTTCTCCACAATGTGGACATCTTAGAGGTATATCTAGTAACTCACTTATTTTTTCGTGTTTGTCCCATTCTTCGTTTATAGTTTTAATTTTTATTTTTTTATCCATATGTCTGTTGAACATTTCTGATGGTAGTGGAAATCCTATGTGATTATTCGGATTCATTAATAACGCCTTTGTGTTTAAGATAATCTATACTTATCCAACCAAACAACCAATTAATCATTGTACTCCTCTAATGTATTTGTCTATTAGTTCATCACCTGAAACTTGGTTATCATTCCAAGTGTGAATTAATTTACCATCTTTTTCTCTAGTAATTTTACCGTCATTAAATTCTGTATCCATGACATTACCATTATCAGTATCTTTAGGCCTATCATCATACCAACAACTTTTTAAGCTGTGAACATGAAGTGATTTAATTCCTTTAGCCCATTCTTCGGCCTCTAATAGTAACCTTTGTTTTTCTACCATATCATCATACTGACCCATAATCTCTCCTTATTTATACTGCCATTTGTTGAACAAACTTGTTCAAGATAATTCTTTGTTTTACTTTTTGTTGACCTGTTTTAACCAAAGCTCTTTTGAGTTGACCTTTTGTTGCGTCTTGGCCAACTTGTAATACATCTTCATTGTAATTAAGTTTTAGTTTTCTTGAATTGATTACAATACCTAAATCGTAGTTACAGTTTTCAGTCAAGATACAACCATCTTTGTTGAAAGAACCTCTTCTTTTTTCTTCTTCTTGATAATCATATTCATGAACACCTGTAAAATTTGACCACTCGTTTTCAATTCTTCTGCCTTTCGCGTCTGTTAAGAAGTAACCTATTGTTCTTGCGTTGGTAGTAGCTTTTATCCACTTCAAAAGACCTTTAGTAGCTCTGTAACCGTGGCCAGTATTTATTTTAAATGTTTGATTATTTCTTCTATCAACTAAAACTGTACCCTGTGGGAAGTTACTATGAGAAGAACCGTCTGTCAAACAAACAAAACTAACAATATCTAAGTTGTTTGAATATTGAAAGTCATTAAGTAAATCTCTTATAACAAATAGAGTAGCGTCTAAAGGTGTACCACTCAAATAAAATTTACCAGGTAAATCATATTCATGGTCATAATCAACTGATTGGTGGTAGTAGTTGTATCTGTAAGTCATAGTTTTAACAATTTGAAACCAATTTTCCATAGCTCTCTGATATTCAGTATTTTTCATTTTATCACTAACTATCTCAAGAAGAGCCAATGATGAAACAACAGCTTCACCTTCTACCGCTTCTCTTCCGTAAGTTTTGTAAGATGCTGGTGTTGGGTTATCATAAGTAGCTCTTTTGTAAAAACCATCTGAAAATGCGTATAGTTGAAAAGGTATGTTGATTTTTCTACAATACATAGAAAGTAGAAAAGCTTGTTCTAAAGTAGCCTCTATATCTTGACACATAGAACCTGACCAATCAATCGTCATAACTATACCGTGATTTTTACCGTCAGGTGTAATCTCAACTCTGTTGAAAATATCATCTTTAATTTTATAAAGATGTAATTTGTCCATGTTTAATTCACCTGTTTTAGACTGTTGACTTTTGTTGTAAGCTGATGCTGCTTTTTTCATTTCAAATTCTTTAGCCATATAATTGACAACACTTTTGTTCTTGTTGACAAAATTATTGGTGAACTTTGAAACATATTGTCTATCGAATTCACCCATTTCTTTTTCTATTTCTTTAAAAGAAACAATAAAGTTTTCATATTGAACTCTCTCAGGTATCTCTAAGTTAACTGGTTCACGACCATATTTATCTGTATCAAAACATTTTTCTTCATTTTCTCTAAAAGATTCATCTGTATTTGATTTTTGTAATTGTTCTTTGACTTGGTCTTGTAAAGTATTTTGACCTCTACTAGGAGTTCCTTCGTTACCTTGATTCGAAATATCACTTTGACCTTTTTTAGTATCTTTAGTTTCTTCTGAGTCTTGATTATCTGATTCTTTTTGTTTAGCTATACTGTAACTATCTTGTCCTTTTTCTTCTTCTTTAGACTCTTCACCACCATCTGAATCACCTGTACCTTTTTCTTTAGACTCAGTTTCTACCATGTTATCTAAGTCATTTGACTCTGTACCACCATCTTCTGGTTGTTCGATACCCATTTCATCTGCTAATTCTTGTAATTGTTCTGGAGAAAGTCCCTCTACGAAAGACTCAGCCTCTTCTTGTCTTTGACTAAACAACTCATTAGCTAGTTTTAGTACATCTTCAAAAGTCTCTAATTTTTCACATTTATCTAGAACAATTTTTTCATCATTTGAAAAAGGAACTCTGATACCATGACCGACTTTGTAATGAAGATTGATTCTATCAATCAAGTTAAGTTGTGAAATTGGTTTGTTTAGGTCTTTTAGACCGAAGAAATCATCATCTAGTAATTCTTTGTAGGCCGTATAGAAAGATTTTCTAAGACCTGGATATTTTGCTTTGATTTTCTTTTCAATTCTAATGTCTTCAATAACATTGAGGTAACCTTTGAAAATAGAACCTTTATCTGAAACTTGGTCATGCCAACCCTCTAGAGGAGTAAACAATGCGTGGCCAACTTCATGACCCATAAACAAGTCATAAAGTTCAGAAGACATATCATCTTTTAAAATAGGACAAACTAATGACCTAGATTTAATATCAAAATATGCTGTTGGTATTCTTTTATGAATAACTGTTATGTTCTCAGTAGCCATCAATTTGGCTAATGTGTCTTTATTTGAATTTACTAAACTATTTATCATGATCTGATCTTATTATTTTTAGGAGCCCATTGTCAAGCTTTAAAATAGGGGCCGACCTTATGCCGACCCCAGCGAGGTAACCTTTAAAAACTTTCTTCACTATTATCTGGTTGTTCATAATCAGAAGACGGATTATTTTCAACATCTATATCTGAATCTGTTTGAACTTCGTCAGCGTCAACTTTTGTGTAAAGGTCTAAGAAAGTAGCCTTTGTCTCTGAGTCAAATCTAGAAACACACATTTGAATAGCTTTGAGTCTTTGACCAAACATTTTGTAAGCTTGAACTATATGAACAAGTCTTCTAGTTGAAATCAATTCATCAATCGCTCCTTCGTAGAAAGACTTCCTAATAACATCAGCCCAAGTAATTAACTTGTCTGCGAAATCTTTTTCGTCTTCACCTTCAAGGCCAAGACCTTTTAACTCACCAATCAAGATTTTTTTCTCAACTGTATTTGAAGGGTATTCTTGTTCCATTGTAACTGAGAATCTTTCTAAGAAAGCTTCGTTAAGAACATTAGTACCAATAAACCTTCCATCATCACTACCTTTACCTTTGGTATTAGCTGTCGCTATGATAGTGAAACCAGGTGTTGGTGTAACATACTCACCTGTTTTTTTGATTAAGTAACCTTTACCTTCAAGAATAGATTGAAGACACATGATTTTATTAGATGCCAAATCTATCTCGTCAATAAGAAGAACAGCCCCTTTTCTCATAGCTTTAAGAACAGGACCTTCTCTGTAAACAATATTACCGTCAACGAGAGTATTTGAACCAATCAAATCATCTTCATCTGTCTCAATGGTAATATTAACCCTATAACACTCTCTCTTGAGTCTAGCACATATTTGTTCGACCATCATAGTTTTACCATTACCAGATAAACCTGTTACAAAAACAGGAAAGAATAATCTAGATTGAACTATTGATTTAAGGTCTGAAAAGTGCCCAAAAGGAATATAATTTGAAACTTTTTCAGGAACTACTGAAACATCATCTTGAAGAAGATTAACACCTACTGTAGGTGGTGTTTTTGATGTTGGTAGTTCAACTACATTAGCTGCCTGAATACCAGCCAACTCTAAAGAATAAGTACCATGACCTACTCTGTATTTTGGTTTAATTAACCAACCAGGCCTTGGACAACCTGATTCTTTTACGACCCTTTTAATCTGACTTACTGAAAACTCAGATTGACCAGGAAATAACTTAGAAGCTGCATCAATAAATTTCTCATGATGAGCTGTAACTTTAATAGTCATATATTTTTACCTCACTTAATTTCATAATATAAATGCATCCTATCAAAAGTAGTAGCGCGTTGTCAAGCTTGATAGGAATAAAGTTGGGGGACTTTTTCATTTCCCCCTTGAATGTTCGGCCATCACCCTCGGAGTCTGTAACCTGATACACCGACTCAGTTATGAATTCCTTACTCTTCACCATGTAGGCATGATCTCATAATTGTAGCCCCAAAGTCAACCCCTTTATCTCTTATAAATTTATAGAAACTCGTACCAAGTAGTTAAAATATACTTGTCTTCACTTGACTTTAAACCCTTATGATAAAAAGGTAAGCCTGATGGCCAAACAATTAGAGTTCCAGCTTTAGGTGTCTCCCAATGCCCAGCTAAAGGAAAAACTGTAGCGCCATCATCATCTTTCAATGTATTCAAATATAAAATACAGGCTAGATATCTTTTACAATGATTTTTACCTGACTCTACATGAACGGCTGAATAGCCTTTTGACTCAGGATTATAGTGTTGAACTTGTAAAGACCTAAAACATATATCATTTGTATTAGCTAATATTTCAGATGGTTTATAATCTTCATGAGCCATATCAATAAGTCTTTCTTCATATTTTTTTGCATATGGTAATAGTTTTTTTTCGAGTTTTTGATACCACTCGGAAGCCTCTGGTCTTGGGTCTTGAAATAATTGTAGCCCTGTATATTGGGCTCTGTGGTCATCTACTGAAGCCTTCTTACTCAACTCGTAGAATTTAATTAATTTTTTACACTCTGAGGTTGATAAGACATTACTAAAAGGTATTATAAACTCCCATAGCCCATGATTTTCTCTCCAAAGTTTTGAATAAAGGCTCATCTTACTATATTGATATCAGAATCAGTTTCGATAACAACTCTAGCCCCACAATTAAGAAGTTTTTCTCCTTCTTCTCCATAAATTACTTTACTAGGGCCAAGTATTTCTACTTCATGACAATAAGTATTATTTCTACCTTCTTTGATTGTAATCACAGGCTCTAAAGTTCCATGTTTTAGATTACTTCTAATTTTATGTTGATTTACATGAATGTATTTTGTCATAACGCAAATTTAGGTTTTACTGGTTTACCTCTTGATAGGGCTTTCAATCTTTTTCTAGCCTTGTCTTGTGCATATCTAGCTGTAAAAGTACCAACTCTATCTAACATAGTGATACCATCTAAATGGTCTAACTCATGTTGAAAAACTCTAGCTGTTAGACCTGTTGCCAGCTGACCCTCTTGCTTTCTTTTCTCATTGAGATACGAAATAGAGACCTCAGCTGGTCTTACGACCTTTACAAAACACTCTGGTATGGAGAGACAGCCCTCTTCCATAGTGTTCATATTATCTGAAAATGTTTTAATCTCTGGATTAAAACACACGACACTATCTTTTTTTGTTTCACCTCTCATGGCGAAAGCTCTAAAATTATAACCTATCTGATTAGCTGATATACCTAAACCAGAATGTTCCCACATAGCGTCAATAATTATATCTTTGAATTCTTTTGGGTCTATTTGTGGATTATCAAAGTCAAACTCTTCTTCAACTTTTGTTCTAAGTATTTTCCAGTCTGTTATAACTTTCATTCATTTTCCTCTTTTAGTGGAACAACCACCATATCTGTATAGAATCCTTTTTCCTCCATACCCATTTGAAACATTACAGCATCTCCTATTTTTGCGAATAGATATTCAAACTTTCTTAAACCTGCAGGGTCTACTATAGCACTAGCTGTTATTTTGTATGCGTAATTATATTCTTTATCTGTTGTTTCTGTCATTTTATTCTTGAGAAGTTTCTATGTTTTTCAAACTCTATTACATTTTGGAACTTTTCATTCATACTATCACCTTTATGTGAAATAATAAAAGTATTTGTAGCTGGGCCTAATGTATTTAATATTTTAAGGAACTCGTCTGTTCCATTTTCATCTAAAGAAGAATCAAATACTTCATCTAATATTAGTAGATTTGTATTTACTGAATTCTTTAATTTAGCTATAGCTCGCCATGTAAATAGTAAAGATAAATCAATTCTCATTTTTTCACCTTCACTAAAAGAAGAGTAAGTAAATTCATCTCTATATCTAGATTTAATTTGTTCATTAAACTCTTCATCAAGTTCAAATTTAATGAAAAACTCCATACTAGCCAAATATTTATTGATTAGTTTATTCATGATTGGTAAATATTGTTTGATAATTTTAGTTTTGATTCCACTATCTTTGAGTAGTATCTCGGCTAAATCAAAGTAATATTTTTTATCTGAACAGTCGGATTTCATCTCTTCTAATTTAGTATATGCTCTTTTATACTTTTCTAATTTTTCAACATCTTCTTCTGTATGTTGTTCTTCTTCTAAACTCTTTAAATCGTTTATAAGTTTTTCTCTATATATCTGGCCTGAGTTTATAAAACTTTGTTCTTTTTGGATTTCTTTTTGTATTTTAGTTATCTCTTCATTTATTTTAGATATTTCCATGAGTCTAGTATTAACATCTTCAATATTTTTACCATAGATTGATAAACTTTCTTCTAATTCTTTTATTATATTACTTGTATCACCACATATATGTTCTTTATGGTCGGATTCTATTTCTTGTTTACAAGTTGGACACTCGTCATGTTTATCGTAAAACTCTAATTCTTTTCTAAGCTTTCTTCTTTCACTTTCACACTCTCTTTCTTTATCTAAATATTTTTGTAAGTCTATACGAATCTGGTCTTCGTCTTTTTTAGATTCAATTTGAATATCTAAACTTGAGTTATGTGTATCTATTATAGATTGATGTTCCTTCTCTGAGTTATATGAAGTTTGAATATCTGTTCTGAGTTTAGCTATTTGTTCGTCCCTGTTCTCTTCCAGTCTTCTCATAGCCTCTTCCTGAGACTCAATCTTATTTTGACCTATCTTTAGATTAGTTTCTATCTCATTTAACTCATGTCTCAATGAAGAATATCTTTGTTTTAATATATCATTCATGACTGAAAATATTTGTATATCTAAAACATCTTCAATGATACCTCTTCTATCTTTAGTAGACATTTGCATAAATGGTGTAAATGTAGAACTACCTAAAACTATAACTTGAGTAAATGACTTATAATTTAATTTAAGTATTTGTTGTTCAAGAATAGCCTGATAGTCTCTCATATTGGCATCTTGGTGTATAAAATTACCATTTAGATATATCTCTAGAAAACTTTTCTTGATACCTCTTCGTACCATATATTGTTTTCTACCAATAGAAAACTCAACTTCAACAACTGTTTTTCTTTTGTTGATTGAGTTAACTAGGGCTTTTTGAGGTATGTTTCTAAATGGCTTACCAAATAAACCAAAAGTTAAGGCATCAAGAATTGTTGATTTGCCTGAACCATTAGCACCTATAATTAATGTTGTGGGTTTTCTATCTAACTGTATCTCGGTAAATGTATCACCTGTAGATAAAAAGTTCTTATATCGAACTTTATGAAATTTTATCATACTATATAATTTTTTCTAGTTGTTGATTCTTTTCCGTCTTTTCTAATCCCTTTTGTACCTTCACCAAATCCATAAAATACAGTTACTATTACTCCTACGAATAAAAACCATAATATACCAATAACTATTACAAAATCTATCATGTTGTTATTTTTCCTTTTGGTGGTGTAATGATACTACTAAAAGCTTCTTGATATTGATTTAGTAGTTTCTGCTCTGGGTCTACTGACCATACAACACTATTAGCGTGTAGTTTTATATTACCATCACCTAATATATTGTAAGGGTATAGGCTCACTTTTGGCCCTTGTCCTTCGACAGCCTGTTGATGAATATATAAAGGATTCTTTATGTAATCATATTGATGCGGTCTTTCTAACTCAGCGATTATCATTTCGCCTGTAATTAATTGTATTATTTTTATCATATTAAAACATCCAAACTTTCTGTATATAATGACCTCATAAGGTCCGATAACTTCTGTCTATCACCATCTATCTCCAGTTTTTTGATATGATTGTTCAAGATTGTCAAAGTATCTTGTGCTTCACCAGTAAATTCTTCATCTGATAAAACATCTAAATTACCATGGTCTTCAACTATTTTCAAATCAGCTGGTCCAGCCTGTATCATTTGTTCAGTCATAATATCAAACCAATAAGGTTCGTTTTTATTCACTACTACAACTTTAACAAAACTGTTTTTTAGATGTGAAAAATCTTTTGTCTTGATAGACATAAGTGTTTCTTTAGTATCATCATAAAATACTTTTTTATGTATAGTTAATGGATTCCTTACTGGTGTTAACTCTCTTGTATCAGTATCAAGAATGTGAAAATATTTATCATCACCATAGTCTGACCATGTGAACTCCATTTGAGAACCTAGATATCTTATATTATCTAGATTTGATTTATGATGAAAATGGCCTGAATATACTTGTTCGAATCTTTTAAACCAAGAAGCTGGTGTTCCACCACCATGAAAATGACCTGGAAACATTTCAGCACCATTTACTTCTAAATGACTCATAACAATGTCAGCTTCTGCTATACCTAGATATTCTTCAACATCTTCTAAGTTTTCTGAATTAATCCATGGTAATAAAAGTATATCTAAACCATCATAATTTTTAATCGTTGGGTCTTTATATACATTAATAAAATCAAAGTTCAGTAAATAGTCTGGACTATTTAAATCATTTGTTGATTTAAAATATATATCATGATTACCAATAATTAAATCCATTGTAATGCCTTCTCTTTCTAAGACACTTACAAAGTGTTCATAGTTCTTATGTAAAGAAAAGAAATTAACATCACGCCTTCTATCAAAGTAATCACCTAAATGAATGATATGTTTTATATCATGTTTCTTTAAATAAGGAAAAAATATTTCAGTATAGAATCTTCCTTGATACTCAGCGAATATTTGATTATTATTACGAACACCTGCGTGGGTGTCGTTCAAAAGTGCTATTTTCATGAATCTTTCTTTTTCGAACCGCGTGGTTTATAGTTAACAGGTACCATATTTTGTTGTAAAAATTCTATGTAGGTGTTTTTACCATCACTTGGTGAACCATCTATAGAATCGGCCATATCAGTTAATATACCTGACTCCATTATAGCCTTTTGTTTTATAGCCTGTTGTTTCTTTTCTTTTTGAATTCTTCTTAAAAACGCAAAGTATATAATTTGTGTTATATAAGCAAATGCGTTGTTTGACTTTTCTTCGTTAAAATTTTCTATGTATTGTAAACAGTTCTCAATACCATCACATATCATTTCATCTCTATAAGAATAATTAATAAAGTTTGGTTTAGTTGATAGTCTAGTTGCTATCTTATAGATACACTCACCGATATATTCTGATATTTTAGGTTTCTCCAGACCTTTTTTGTCTGCTAATCTACATGCTGAATTATGTTCTATTATAGCTGCAGTAAACTCTTTATTGTTTACATAATGCTCAGAACCTTTTTTTTGTCTTGCCATATTATTATGATCTCACTTTTTCACGGATAGTCAACCCTAAAAAGGTGCTTGACACACACTAATCTTATGATACCATAGGATTTGTCCCAAAGGAAAGATCAAGCTAGCGGTCTTTCTTGAGTTCTTCTATCTCTTTTTCTAATTGTTCTATTCTTTTAAATACAGAACTTTTGGAGAAAAGGTCTCTTTCTAATTTTCCTATCCTTTTCGAAACTAAAGGATATACTTCATGAAATTTTTTGTCTTGTTTTATAATATCAATACCTAATTTATCTTCACACCATTTATCTAGTTTGAGTAATGTTGGCATCATAAAATTAAATACACCTGTTGTGGCTAATTTAAGAATGATAGCCCTTATTATGGCCAATAAAAAAGAAAACATTAGTGAATAATATCGTCTTCATCAGGACCCACACCACTATCATCAAAATATTCATCTTCAATCATATCTTCTAATAGCCTTTCATCATCAAAATCTCTAAACTCTTTTGAGAATCTTTTCTTCAACATTTTTTCTAACATTTCTCTTTCTTCTTTATAGACTTGTTGAGCTCCCTTTATTTCAACTTTTTCATCATCTTTTATTGACAACCAACTAGTACAAGCTTCGTCATATAAATTAACGAACTTATCATCTAATTCATTCATAAACAAGATACTATCTTTATCAATAGTTATATGGTCTTCTTTTGAGAATGGATTTGTTGGACCTAAATTTACTAATACACCACCTGTTGCTGCGGCAGTTAGTGAAACATTCATAGGAAAATGTAATTCAAATTGATGCATTGGCATCTCTTTGACCATTGCAAACATTTCTTTACCGTTTACTAATTTTAAAAATTTATATTTTGTATTTTCGTCTATTATTGGCATTTTGGTATCCTAACCGAATGTATTTCGTAAGTAAAATTTTCTTTACTATAGATATTTATCCTTTCCGAAAAGTGTTTTAAAGTATAATTTACATTTCTATTATGACTTAGGTCATCAGCTATGTCATATAAAACTACATCATCTTTATCATCACCTTTTCTCAATCCTCTTCCTATTGATTGTAAGTTTCTTATTTTAGATTTACTTGGTGAAGAGAATACTATGTTATGTAGTCTTTTTATATTTACACCTGTTGAAAAAGTACCAAAAGAAGCTACTATGACTGCATTCTTTTCTCTCTCAACTATCTCTCTCACTTTCTCTCTATCAACCGCATCTGTTCCACCGAAAACGAAAAAAACTTTTCTATCTAATTTATCTAACATATCATACAAAGGCTTTCCGTGTTTCTCTACAAACTGAAATAGAACTAAAGTATTTCCTTCTAAATCTGATACTAAATTTTTTATAAAGTTGTTTCTCTTTTCATTTCTTACAATCCAATCTATCTCTTCTTGATAAGACATTTTAGATACTATATGTCTTTCTAGTTTATCATAATCTAATACTAAACATTTAATACTAAGATTAGCTAGTGTTCCTGACTCCATCAATTCTTTTGATGTTGTTACATAATATGCTGGCCCAAATAAACCCTCTAATTGTAATTTGTGAGTAACAGTATCTTGAAGTGTTCCTGTAGTTCCTATTTTATATTTTACTTCTGTTAAAGATTCCATTATCTTTGTTAGTGATTTAGCTTGAAATAAATGTGCCTCGTCTCCTATAACCATACCAAACTGATTACCAAAATCTTTACCCATGCGTGTCATTGTCTGCCATGTTGTAACTACTACATGACTATCTGAGATATCTTTATTACCACCATATAACTTGGCGACATTTCCTTTGAATCCATAGTCAGCAAAGTCTTTAGTCATTTGTTCTACTAATGATGTTGTTGGTACTATCACTAGAACTCTTCCATTCTTCTTGAGAAAGTTATATCTAAGTAATGAGTAGATTATAAGTGATTTACCTGAAGCTGTCGGAGATACTAGAATACATTTTTGTTTCTGAGCTGCGAATGCTACTGCCTTCTTTTGATAGTCTCTAAGTTCTAGAGGTATATCTTTTACTATCTCTTGAAATCTTTCAAAGGTAAATATATCTTCTTCTGGTTCATATCCCTCAATGGTATATCCTCTATCTTCGCAGAACTGCACAAGATACGGATATAATCCTAGATATATTTGATTTGTTTGTAGATTGAATAATCTGAGATATCCATCCCAAAATCTTTTTCTTACTGCTGGTATAAACTCAGCACCAGGAACTTTGAATTTAAAAAATTCAGATAGTTCTTTTCGTATTGAGTCTTCTGTGGATAGTTGTAAATAAACTTGATTAAGTTTACTTGTTACGACCCTGCCATGAACTTCCGCCATTCTATAATATTTTTAATTGTTTGATGTTTCCATGTTAACTGAGAAACAATATCACTTAGATATTCTATAGTTACTTTTAAGTATTCTATTTTATCATTTATAATTCTAATATCCTTATCTGAATCAAAGAACTTATCATAGTCTGTTTTTAATACAGTAAGTCCATCAAAAGGGTCAAACTCCCAACCTTTATCTTCTATTTCTTCTTTTGAAAGTTTACCTGTATACCATAACCATTTATCTTTTATGATATCTTTTAGTTCATTCTCATATTTAATTAGGGCTAGTTTTTTGTTTGATAAGAGTCCAGAGTATTTTGCATGTAATTTAGGTATATGTAAACTAGACTTATCTAGTTCAATATCATCTATCTCGCAGTCTTTCTCCCACTCGTTTTGTATAGCTGTTAATGTCAAATTATCCATATAAAGATCATAACATAGAATTTGTATTTGTCTATCCTATTTCACTTATTTTAAAAAATGTGTATCTTAAAGTTAGTTCACATACTGCATATTCTACTTCACTTGCATCTGTAACAAAGTCTATAGAACCTAGACTTGTAGGGAATGTATCTACAAATTGAATCTCAAGATTTGCATTATTTGAAGATGTATTAACTATCAATATACAGTCTGAATACATTTGAGAAAAGTCAGCATTACTAAATTTACCTGTGGATGTTTTAGTAGAATTTACTAGTGATTGATAATCATCTGTATCAATACCTGGTCCTAGTTTCATAATCCAGTTGTATATCTCTTGATAGTTTTTCATGTCTTCATCAACTATAAATCTTACAGTTAATGGGTCAAAAGTTATCTTATCACCTGGAACAAGCGATTCTACAGCTAAAGGTGTATTAAATGTAGCCTCACTAAAGTTGATAGAAGGTAAAGTCGCACCTACACAATTATACCTAGTCTTGGGTATCTTCTCTATCAAGAGTTCAAAGTTAACTGGTGATAGATAGTTTAAATTTGAAGGTTGATTTGCTTGCCAATTTGCTGTTGCCATAATACTATTTATAACAAAAAAAAGGCCTCATGTTGAGGCCTTTTAAAAAGTCGAAAACTTTTATTTTACAGTAAGTTAAGAACTTCGAAACTTCTGTAGTATTGGTTAGTGTTGGAAGTTGCCAATCCACTAGCTGGTGCTGAACCAACGAAAGGATTAGATACCATTCCGTACCTTGTTTTGAAACCAATTTTTGGTTGGAAAGTATTCTCTCCAACTGCTCTGACCATTTGTAATGGAACATATGGACAATAGAAAAGACCAGCGTCAAACGGATTTGAACCTCTGTATCCTACTGTTACATATCCTTCACCACCTGATACACCTGTTGGTCTCTGTGAGGCCTTGGTGTAGTATGGGTCAATATATACTTTCAATGAGCCGTTTAGAACTCCAGCGAAAGTATTACCAGTGTCATCAACACTTAAATTAGTGCTCATTGCTGGTGCGTAATCTAATACTCCTGCCATTGCAAGTGCTGATGCAACATCACTTGAACAAAGGATAAAGTTACCTTTACCTCTTCTTGTTTGTCTTGCGATGATGTTCGCGTTTCTTTCAATGTGGAACATTAAACCTTTGAATTTCTCAACTGACCATCTACCAGATGAATCAACATCTAAGTTGAATTGTCCGTTAACACTTGAACCTGAAAGGTTAGCTTCTGATTGAAGTCCTTCAATCTTAGCTTGTGTATTAACAGTTCTAACAACTTCTCTGTTTATTTCTGCTAGAATTTCAGAAGAAAGAATGTTTGCTAATTCTGATTCTGCGTCAAGACCGTGAATAGCTTTAAGGTCTTGTGCAAGCTCTATTGTGTACTCGGCTTTTAGCGCTCTGCTTTTAGCTGTAACTGTGGCTTTCTCGATTGAGAATGACATTTCAGCTATTGCGGAATCTACCTCAGCTACTGCTGTTGTATCTCCAGCACCTGTTGTATAAGCCGACTGAATAGCCGTATTAGCTGAGCCTGACTCGAATGGGTCTGAACCTGCGTGTGTACCTGAACCTGAGAAGTCTGAATCTGCTTCGTTATACAAAGCTTCTGTTCTAGCTAGAACAGATGAATCATCAACATATCTTGCTTTCATCGCGAAAATAAGACCTGTTGGACCACTCATAGGTTGAACACCACAAATATCATACGCCACTAAGTTTGGCATAGCTCTTCTTACTAGAGATATAAGGATTGGGTCCCAATTTGCTGCTGTTGCAGAAAATCCGCCTGGTGCACCAGCAACAGTACCTTGACCGTCACCAAATGCTTCGCCTAGGGCTCCTCTTTCTTCCTTGATTGCTCTCTCTTGGTTTTCAAGAATAACAGAAGTTACTGCTCTCTTGTAAGAGTCTTCAATCTTAGGAAGGTCCTTATGCTCTAATACAGGTTGCCATTTCTCTTGTAATGATTCTGACATAAACATTTTCGTTTATCTCCCCCTATTATGCAAACTATTTAATATCTACAGTTTGCGATTTAGTTATTGCGGCAGAGTATCTTCCCATGTCGCCCTCTAAAATAGTTTCAGAAGGTTCTTCGAAAGATGCTTCGTTATTTGCCACACTCTCTGCGTCTGAGACCGCTTCAGCCTTAACTTTAAAATAAGACTCTTTGATTGTAGAAACCTTTTCAACAAAGTTTTCTTCATTCTCGTAGTCTACATCTTCTGCTAAAGTTTGTAGCTTCTCAACTTCACTATCAGCTAGACCTACAGAGGCCTCTCTAATAATCTTCTCACGCTTCAGTTCCTCAACTTCTTGAGAAAGCATGATGTTTTGAGCAACTTCTTCTGATAAATCGGAATCCAACTTATCATTTCTAGAAGCTAATTCTTCAATTACATCAAATTTCTCTTCTGGAACTTCCACATAATGTTCTTCAAATAGATTTTTCAATCCATTTATAAATCCTTCGGTGAGTTCGGATTTTAATCCTCTCTCGATTGCTAATTCATTGTCTGTGACCCATGATTCAGCAACATATCCAAGGTATTCATCTACCTTTTTAGTTAAATCTTCTTTGATTTCTTCGATAGCTTCTCTAGTAGATTCCTCATACTTAGCTTCGATTTCATCAATAGATGATTTCACTTTACTTGAAACAGCGGCTTCAAAAATTGTTTTAGCTTTGTTTCTAAACTCTTCGGTTAAGTCTTCGTCAGCGACTAGAGCATCAATATCATCAGACATATCGAATGACTCGTCCATATCGTCCTCGTCATCATCTTTGTCCATTTCGTCAACATCTTCCTCTTTGTCATCTTCATCATCTTTAGCCAATTCTTTTTGAGTTTTTGCTTCAGACTTGGTTTTCTTTTTATCCTTGTCGTCATCAGCTGAATGTAACTCGTCCATATCGTCCTCGTCATCATCCATTTTTTTCATCTCATTGAAAGCTTTAATGATTTCTTCTTTGCTTAACTTCGAAAGCTTCTCTACCATGTTTTTAATCATGGCATTTCGACTTAGTGACTCTGATTTCTCGTCTGCATCATCTTCGTCTTCTCCTGGCGTTTCTGACATTTTAAACATTGCCATTAATTTTTCCATTTTCTTCATGTCCATGATTTTCATCGCATTGACAACTTTTTTCATCATCTCTGCTTTGGACATTTCTTTGGACATCATTTCATCCTTTTTCATCATTTCGTCTTTACTCATCTCGTCTAGAGACTCGTCTTCGTCATAATCTTCGGATTCCATATTAACGGCTTTTTTGTCATCTTTTTTGGTTGCGCCATCATTAACCTCGTCGCCTTTTTCTTTAGGACCTTCACCACCTGGTGCTTTGGCCTGTTTAGTAGCGTCTCCAGCTTTATCAGCTGCATCTGCTGCTTTCTTTTCGGCGTCAGGGTCTGGCTTTTCAGAACCTTTTGCCTTTGGCTCTTCAGCCTCTGACAAAATACTCTGTATTTCTTTTTCCAAGTTTGACACTTTTGCTCTCCAAAATTAATATTATTAATTTAATTTAACCTTATAAGTAAGTATTTATAAGATTAAAGTTCCTCAAGAAACGCTTTAAATACATTTAATTTCGTTTCATGAAGTTTTTTCGTCTTCGCTCTTTGTATTTCGTGTTTCCACTCTTCTACTTTACGAGCTTTGAAGACACCATTGTCCCAAATCCATTCAACACCTTCCATGATACCATCTACGAAGGCATCTGGTGCTGATGGGTCTGCGACTATATCAGCTGCTGTCGCTAACTGAAAATCGTTTTGAACTACATTGTTACCTTTCTTATCGGCTTTCAATGAGCCCATTCCTCTACTTGATACACCTAATTTGGCACCGTCATCAAGTAGATTTTTGACTATTTCACCCATTGGGGTACTTAAAATCTTTGCTTTTCCTATGAAGTTATCTCCGTCTTCATATAAATCTGTTATTAAATGTGAGGCTCTCTCTAAGTTAATTGTTGGGCCTTCTGGATGTCCTAATTCACCATAGGCTCTATTTTGTTTGATATATTGTTGTGAGTATCTTCGAACCTCTTTCTTCATCATTTCTTTAGGGTATATTCGACCGTTTTTGTTTTTAACATTCGATTGAAGCATTATACCCTCTATGAAAGCGTGTTTCTTTCCTGTTTTTGGGTCTTCTTCGACTAGATAATTTACATCATCTGACCATTGTTCTGATATAAGTTTCATTTTTCTCTCCTTTAAAAACTACCGTATATGTCATCATAATTTGAATATTCCCTTTTAGCTATATCTAAAAGGTCATCTAGAATTTCTCTTCTTACTTGAATTAAACCAGACATATCATTTCTAATTTTATGAATTGCTATTATATTGTTCATTAGCTTTATGGCTGTTTTATTTTTCAATGTTCTAGCAAGAAGTAATACACTAGCATTGTGGTCATTTCTATCGGTAAACTTTTCAATTTTATTAATTACTTTCTGGTCAAGTTCTCTCTTCTCTTGAAGTTGAGTTTGTTTTGATTCTCTTTGTAAGTCTTTGATAAGTTGTAAACCTTCTGAAATATCTTCACCCATTAGTTTGATAAATTGTTTTACACTCTTTTGAGCCTGACTCATATCTCTGTAAACGCCCAACTCGGAGGGTTCTTTTGCTTCTTTTTGTTTAACATACACACGAACCTTTTTAGATTTAGGCTTTTCTTCATAATAATAAACTTCGATACCCTTTCTTCGGTCAACATCTTTCTTTAATTGTTTATTCTTTTCACCCTTTGGGGCTGCCTCATCTATTAGTTCCTGTCTGAGTTGAACAAAAGTTTTCATTACTCTTCCTCTGATTTTTCCTCTGGTGAATTACCTGAATTCATCCAATCTAGTTGTACTTCAACTCGCTTTAAATCTATAGCATCAACTTGTTTTTCTTTCATGACATCATTAAAAGCTTCTCCAGCTTCTACATTATCGTCATTAACAATTTTGTCTACTAAATCTCTAATTTTATCTGTAGCCATTATTTACTCCTAAAATTCTTCATCATCTTCTGGACCACCTTCATCTTCTATTTGTTTATCAATCATATTTATTTCTTCTTCTGATTGTCTTAAAACATTCTTTCTTACCCATCTCTGTGAGTAGTATTTACCGACAAATGCGTCCATATCATTTAATGTATTTATTCTTTCTCTGAGTAATTCAGAATCTTTTAACTCAACAAAATGACTATCTTTCTGGAAGTCAAATGATGCGTATTCTTTTAATTCATCATACTCGTCTTCTGTTACCACATTTTTAAGTAGTAACTGAGTTCTTAGCATATCTGTAAACAATAAACTAAATTTAACTCTGAGCCTATCAACAAATCTAGAGAATTTAACTTCATCTCTAGTTATCTCTGAAGCTCTACCTAGTGAGAAACCATTATCAGCTTCCATTCTTGAGACAGGAACATTCAATGCTCTGTAGAGTTTCTTTTGAAAATATAGAATATCTTCTATCTCTCCAAGGTTCTGTCCACCTGGTAAAGTAGTAATTTCTGTTCCTCTACCACCCTCTCTTCTAGGTAACCAAAAATCTTCTAACATATTCATATGTTTTCTATCGTCTTTAATCTCACCTGTATCTGCGTTATAGACTAACTTATTTCTATAGTTAGTCTGAACTTCTTTTAGATACTGTTCAGCTCTTGCCTTAGGTAAGTTACCAACATCTATGTAAAAGATTCTTCTTTCAGGTGCTCTTGATATTCTGTAAATAACAAGTGCGTCCTCTAACATTCTTAGTTGATTAGCAGCTTTTAAAGCTTTATGTAAATAACCAACAATGACTGTTCTATTATAGTCTAATAATCCAGATGTTGTATATGATATAGCATCTGGATGGATTCTAATAGTCTGACCTGTATTGTTACCAGACTTATCATATCCTTCGTCATTAAATAAGTAATACTCATGTACTTTTTTAACAACCTCTATGTTCGTTTTAGGGTCTTTCTCTTTATCTATTTCCCTAATTTTTCTTATTTTTTGTGGGTCTATAGGTCTTAACCCAACTAAACCCTTTTGTGGGTTTTTCTTATCTATCATTTTATGATAGTATAATCTACCATCAATATACCATTTTCTAAATATATCATGTGATAGACTTCTAAAACCAAGTAATTTTAATACTACATCAAACTCTTCTCTAACTCTTTTCTTGGTTGTATCACCTATATTTTTTACATTATCTAAGTTAATAGCTATAGGAGCGTCTAAATCATTCGAAGAAATTGATTCATTTACTATATCATCAATAGCTGCATCAACTTCTGGTATGAGAGACATCTCTCTATATCTTTTAACTAAATCTGCCTCATTCTTGATGCCACCTTCCATGTCAACATATTGACCAATGACACCACCTGTCGAAGCAAATCCTCCCATCCCAGCATCTCTCGATACCTCAATGGCTGTTCCATCATTTACAGGTGGAACGAAGGAGGGAGCTTCACCCTCCTTCTTTTTCCTGTTTATTTCAAATCCAAATAATTCCATAATAAGTATTTATACTCCAAAAAAACAACTTATAATGTTCTTTCAAAGTGTGAGTAACAAAACTCTATATCAAAGGTTTCAATTGCATCTCCACCTTCTGTATCAAGCTCTATTGCACCTAAGTTTGTAGGCCACAAATTAAAGAACTCATATGTCGCGATAACTGAGTCATCTCTACCTAATTGAGATACAGTCGCTCTATCAACCATGTATTCGTATCCTACGACACCAACACTAGAATCTAGTGGAACTATATCTGCCATCCAGGCTTCGATTTCATTTCTTACTGAAAATTCAGTATCATTATAGACACCTACAGTCCAGTTTTCGAAAGTTCTATCACCCGCTAACTTAACTGTTAGACCTTTGTATTTGATTTCCATAGGTTCAATAACTTGACCAGGTAAAGCTGCAGTTTTACATAAAAACTGAATTTTATTTCCTGACCTTGGTATAAAAACCTCGAATCGGTTATTTCTAGGACCAGCCCCGATTAAGTTGGCCTTGAACTGGTTAATTGTTGCCATTCTCTACCCCTTATGTTGCTGATTCAGAAGCCCCACTAGCTCCGCCGTACACTTCTTCGAAGTCTACGCCTGTTCTAGAGGCTACAAAAGTTAAAGTTATAAAATTGATACTTCTCGCTGGCTTCACGAATATTGAAGCTACAAACTGATTAGAATCAATTACTTGCCCTGTGTTATTTGTTTCATCACAAATAACCTTAAAGTCAAAAATACCTTTTCGACCTTGAACCTCTCTCAAGAAAGGTTCTACTGTTGCTCTAAAGTTAGCTCGTGTGAATGAATCGTTAAATTCAAACAATGAGAATTTAGCACTAGTGCTAATAGCTTTCTCAAGAACTATAAACAACCTTCTAACATTGATTCTACTAAAAGCAGAACCTGCGTTAGATAGTAATGTTTTGTCACCGAACAATAAAGTTCCTTGACCTGGGAAGGTAACAATAGGATTCACTCTAGCTTTATAGAGTTTATCTCTATCAGCTTGACTTGGGTTAAAAGCGAGCTTTGTAACTCCAAAAATTTGTCCTCTATTGAAACCAGCTGGTGAGTACCATGAGTCTTGAGCTAAATCGGTACCTGCACACAGCCCTGCTGTTGCACCATTTCCTGGTACATACACTAATCTATCGTTATATCTATCATAGATATACAACCAACCTGAATCCATAGCCGCGTAAGATGTACTATTGATTGTGTCAGCTGTTGATTTAATGTTGTCTGCCTCCGAAGAGGTATTTACTACATCGCTTCTAATCGGTGAAAAGAAGACCATGCAGTCTTTTCTTTTAGCTGCGATAGCTAAAAGTTGATTATAATAACTAGTTGCTTCTGCTCTAGTTGCACTAGCTGTTCCAGAGCCGTTGTCGGCCTGGCTTGTTCCTGATATCATTAAAGAAATATCCTGATTGTCAGCACTACCAAAATGTGTATCGTATGCTAATATTTTTTCACCAGTTGTGGGCTGTCTGCCATCACTACCGTTCGTAAATGAATTGTTTATAGGTAAACTAGCCCCACCAAAAGTTACACCAGCTGCAGCTGAACCAGCTGAAGTAGCGTTACCATCGTGGTCTAACCAATAAACATTATCACTTTCGTTGTATAAAACATCAACATAGTAGTTAGTAGCACCGAAATCATCTTTAGCGTCTGAAGCTAAAGATACAGCCTCAAATTGTTCCAGAATTGTTCCTGGTATACCTGATATTCCACCGTCTTCATCAAGAACAACAATATGAATTTCATCATTAGAACCTGCACTTGCTCTACTACTTGCGAAAGTAGAAGTACCTGGTGCCTTAGTGAATTGAACAGCAAATTCCCATTCTCTTGAGATATTTGCACCGCTTGATACAGCAGCTGCTAGTCCTTGTGTTGAATCTGATTCTTGTTCAATGGTTAAATCACCAGCTCCAGAAGAACCTGAATCGAAGGATATTGCAGTAACTTTATATCTAACAGTATCACTACCTATAGTGATGATATCACCAACAATAAACACTTGGCCAGCTGTAACTGGAACAGAAGTTCCACCTATACTTGCAGTTGCGTTTGTTGTTGTTACATTAGACTGACTAAATGCATTTGCAGATTGACATACAGATATTTTGAGGTTATTACCTCTAGCACCTGCGTGTCTAGCACCGAATGTACCTACGGCAGCTTGACCTGCTCTGAAATTGTCATCATAATGTATTGTGCTCTTAATTAGCAATCCAGATGAACCACCTGTCGTTGCGTTAAGAAGACCATTAGAATTTATTCTAACTACTTTTAAATCTAAACCGTAATCTAAGAAGTGAGCTGCTGGATAAAAATATTCAGCACCTACATTCGTAGCTGCGGGTTCCCCAAAGCGTTGTACTAATTCATTTTGTGATGAAACTGTAATAACTTCATCTACAGGACCATCTGTGAACGAGCCACAATATGCCCCTATTGAACTAGACACCGCAGGAATCACATTAGTAGCATCTATTTCTTGAACCAGAACTCCTGGCGAAACTTGAAATGCCATAATTTTACTCCTTTATTTTTTTACAAATAATTTAAAATTAAAGTAAGATATAAATCTTACCCATATCATGTATTTATAATTTAATAAATCTTAGTATCTCCAACCACGGTCCATACATCTCCACCCTCATGATATTGTTCAGGTTGGTCTTTTGTATCGAATATACCTGCTGGAACTACTTCATCTTCAATCATTTTTTGTTTTTCATCATATAACATCTTCTTCAATTCTTTGTTTGTTAGGTTTTCAAACCATGGAGTTGTTACAAACCATGAAAATAATACTAAATTCATGACTAAATCATCATGGTTACCACCATCAGCCTCATAAGACTGTCCTTTGTTTACAAAAGTAACTAATTCACCTATAGTAAACTTATCTATGACCTTTAATTTGTTCTCCTCCATCAACTCCTTGAGTGTGGAACACCCTATCCTTTTCGTTTTTCGTGTCATTGTTACACCCACACCAGAAGATTTAACTGTTGATTGTGCGAATGTATTTTCGTATTCTAAGTCATAATATAGTGAGTTTACGACCATTTGACCTTGGTCATTATTTTCAACTATTACTAGGGCATCGTTATACATCTGTGCATATCTTTGTATAACTTCTGGAAATAGAAGTGGAGATATCATATTATCTCTGTAAATACCCACTTGTCTAAAAGATTTACCTGTTATATCTATAACACTAAATGTTGAATAGTCTTGACCACGACCTTTTGCGACATCTACACATATAATATAATCATGTTCTTCAATAGGCTCTTCATATAGATAAGTATTATTTTTAACATATACTGGTTCTGAACTCTGTAAACCAAGTAATGTATTAGCATTAATAAGTGTATTACCAGTTCCTAAGAAACTATTACCAAATTCTTGTTCAAACTGTAAAGATGATGTATTTGCTATCGTCATTTTCTTCCAATCTTCGTCGCGACCTGGTACATCATGCCAATCTATTCTATAACTTTTAAATTCATTCTTGTTTCTCTCAGCCCCCTCCCAAAGTTTATGGTACATATTACCGATACCATTAGCTGTTGATGTGATTATTACTTTTGATTTACCACCAGAAGTGATTACAGGATATGTACCTGTATAAAACTGTTCAGCATTTTCTACAAAAGCAAACTCGTCTAGATATAAAAGATTAACAGACATACCTCTAATAGTGTTAGCCCCTGTAGCTGATGCTATTATTCTTGAATTATTTTCAAACTCAATACTACCTCTATTTAAAACTTTCGTACCTGGTTGAAGATAAAAGGGTACATGCTCTAACATAGTTGTTATTCTACTTAACATCTCTCTCGCTGTAGCCCCTTTGTTAGCTAGTATGGCTACTGTTTGTTCTGGTTGAAATAGTAGATACCAAAGTAAATATGCACAAGTTGTGATAGATTTACCTGACTGTCTACATGCTAATACTATATTAAATCTATTATCGTGAAAGTGATTAATTAATTTATCTTGATACTTATATAATCTGAAAGGAACTAGACCTTCATCTAGTGATATGATTTTTACATACTTCTGAATAAAATATGCAGGGTTATCCGTGCATTTTTTGTATTCTAGTATTTTTTCTTCGGACCACTCGTCTGAAACACCTGCCCTTTTGACATTAATGTTTCCTAAGTAACCTTCATTCTGAGCTTTTGGCATCTTTTAATAATTTTTGTAACTCTGCTGTTGACCCAACAAAAAGATTATTATTAACCGTTTCAGGTTTCAATTCATCTTTTTCCAAGTCTTTCATTTTTTTCTGTAAGTCTATGAGTTTTTCTGTAACTTCACCTGTTGTTTTAATTAATTGACCAGCAACTTCATATACTCTAGGGTGTTGTGATTCTCTAGCTATCTCTAATATACCTTCGATAGCATCTTGACCACGCTCAACTAAATTATATAGATTTTCTCTACTATATTTGTAATCTGATTCTCGATTCGAATCTCTAGAATGAGTTACAGTTGGTAAAGATTTCTCTACCTGAACTATCTCACCTTGGATATCTAGGAGTTCACCTAGCTTTTCGTCTACTTTGTCTGTCATAATAATTATTATTTAGGGTCACTTGATTTATCATCTGCATATGTCACCGTTGGTATTTCAAAAAAGTCTGTTGTTTCGTTATATTCGAATGTATCGTCTGGGTCTGCATCAGATGGATTTGGCTCTATAACTATCTGGCTTGTTTTACCAGCTGTATTTGGGTCCGTAACTGGTCCATTACCACCTTCTATGTAAGTTCGAACATTTACTTTTCTTATAATCTCTGATTCTTCTACAGGTCCAAATATATAGTTCTTCATTGTAAAACTTAATGTATATGATAGAACTCTTCTTGTTTCAAAGTCTCCTTCATATTCATCATTCTGAGTTATACCTGTTAATATAATAGGTACATCTCTTTTATCTCCTATTGAAGGAACTGTATGAATTGTTACAGTATAATCTGGTGTAAAGAAAGGCATAATTTGTTCTATAATTTGTAAACCATCATCTGTATTCTTGACTAAAGCGTGTAATTCAAAACCTAGATTATATGGTGCTGGTGCAAATTGTTTTCTCATTATTGTAGGGTCTGTCTCTTTAGTATTTTTGTAATGTAGTTTTTTATTCAACTTTCTAGTTGAATCGTATTCTATTGAAGTGAGTTCAAATCCCATTCTTGGTAAAGATATAGCCGTTCTTGGTTCTCCGTCTAATCCTAAACCTGCTTGTTGTTGTAATCTAGCGATAAATTTTTGTCTTTGGCCATAGGCTAAAGGTACTTTAATAAAACTTCCGTCTGCCCTTTGAATACTAATATTATTAAATAGTGTTCCAAAAACTGACACAGCTCTTTTTATTGTTGAATGATAAAAATGATTTCCAAACATTATGTAGCCTCACCAAATGGATTTGATTCACTAAAGTCTATAATACCATCAGCGTCTGTTTCAAACTCAAGATTGAATGCCCCCGCGTCTGTAGGTAATGTTTGGTCACTACCAACACTTGTAATACTTCTGTCTGAGGATAAACTTGTTTCTAGAACTATATGGTCAAACTCTGCATCTCTATCTGTATCTGTTCCTTCTTCAAGTAATATAGAATCTGCAACTGTTCCTGCTTCGTAAGCTATATTAGATGTACCTGTTGAACCATCAGTAATAAATGATGGTATCGTTCTAGATGCTGTTCCATTTTCAAAATCTATAAGGTCACCAGCCTGTGTAATTATTCTGTCAGCTTGAACTCCTGCTGGAGCATCTTCTTCTGTAAGAATATATCCCTCAGTTGTATCTGTAGCTAAGAAACTCGTAAAGTCTGCATTTGTAGATGTAATAGAACTTACCGTGAGTTTATTTGATGTTTCATTCCATGCTGATACTATACCAGATACTACAACATTTGGTGCAACCATTTGAGATATAGTTTCACCAACAACAAAGTCTCTCGCTGCTGTGAGATTTTGTAATGTAAGTTCTACAGCTTGACCTTGTGCTAATTCTATGCCTTCATCTAAGTCAGCTACAGAGGTATCAAACTTCTCACCAGAGTATTCAAACAGTTCACACTGCATTTTAAATACATATAGTTTACCTAGTTGATAGAATGGATTTTCGTGTTCAACAAACTTAATTTCAAATAAACTTTTTGATAAAGGAAAATAAATTAAATCTCCTTCATTAGGTCTTAAACCTGTGGCTAAATTAGTATCAAGTGATACAAATCTTTCCCAACTTCTTCGTGATAAAACAAAAGTCGCTTGGTCTCTAACTTCTACACCGAACTTAGAATATAAATCTCCTTCACCTTCAAATCCTTCGACACCCTCTAGATACATTTCTACTTCGTAAGCGTCTTCAAAAGATGATACAGGAGCTTCACCTAAAAGTTGGTCTTCACTAACTATATTTCTTGGTAAATAAAAGACATTATGACCATACATGCGTAAAGACTCAACAACTAAATCTTCAACTAGATTTTGTTCTGTCTTTACTGCTTGGTCAAAAAATACATTTGTTGCCATAATTACCCTATGATGTCATTAACTGGTAACTCATAATTCAGTCTTACATCTTCTTCTAATTTCGCTATCTCTTCTTTTGCGTCGTCAACTAACTGTCTACCATTTAATGTTACACCACCAGGTAACTGAATGCCATCAAACTTAATTAGATTTTGACCCCATTGTAATTTAAGTTTAGCTGTGGCATATCTTTTAAGAAAGATATCATTGAAGATATCTGTAAATGTTGTAGGGTCTAATTTTCTATGTGCTTCAACAATTATGAATTCACCAGGATTAATATTGTTCCAATCCATATCAATATATAATCTGTTTCCGTGTTTACTATGTCTTAGTGGATTATCACCGACCAGAAGTCTATCTAATAAACCTATATGTTGTTGAACTTGTTCATAATAGATGATAGATGTTGATGTTAAGTCATACAAATCATTAAGTCTTAACTGATACCTTAAATCAAACATATTGATATTCTGTTTGTCTACAAAAGGAAACACTCTTATAACTGATAGGACAGTCTCAGGTAACTCAATAAAGTTATTACCTTCTAACCATGTTGTCGCACCACTATCTGAACCACCACTTGTTGATGATGTTAGACTTGAATTAGTCTTCTGATTGTCAATCTCTGTAGATGTAATTTGATGTTTTAGATATGTTCTTTTTGAACCGTCATAACAGTATTCTGAAAAGAACTGTAATGCATCATCTAAGATGTCATCTGCTTGGTCATCATCTACATTTATTTCAACAACAGGAGCACCTAATTGTCTTTTACAATATGATAATAATGTTGCTTTTGAATTTGGTATCGCCATAGTATGTATTTATATAAACTTTACAGTCTATATTCTCTTGCCGCCGCTTCGCTTATTCTATCTAGCTTTTCGTCTATTTTTTCTATTGAAGTGATTATGCGATTCATATCTTCTCTCATTTCTGTTTTTGATACATAATCTCTCGCCATTTCTTCTCTTGTTTTGTTAATGAGAATGTCTTGTCTTTTTTGTTCGTCCATTATAGATTTAATTACCCACAAAAATGGTCCAACTATAATTGTTAGTATTATATTCCAAACCATGTGACCTGTTTCTAAGTCCATTTTATTCCTCTAAATCTTCTATTCTTGATTTCAAATCTTATGGATATGTTGTCTCATTTGCAGCTCTTTTCGCAGCCTTTACTTCATCTGACCATACTGCATTTGCAATTCCTTGTACCTCAGAAGACTCACCAGATATATCTGTGTCTGTATGTGTCCACGAACTACCATCATGCGATGATGCTACACATTCCAATGTTTTTCTTTTAAAAGATCTTGTAAGTTCTACATTATCTTCTTTAATTATAGTAGCTATACGAATTTGTATATTCTTATATTTTCCTACTATTTCTATTTTATCTTCTATAATTTCTTTTGTTATTGCCATTTTTTCTCCTTTGTCCGTGCCTAGAATCCACTAGACATAATTATTAAGATGCTTTGTATTGTCCTTGTATAAATAAAACTGAATTTGCAGCCATTGTTACTGCACTATCATTACTTGTACCCACACCTGTATAAGTTTGTATTTGTAAAAGTGTTGCTCCCTCACCTATTGAAGTAAAATATCCTGATGCTTGTGAGCCACTACCACCAGATATTTGACAAGTAAATATTGAAGCCCCACTACCGTCTGCAAGGTCTAGACTTGTAAAAGGTAAATTACCTAAATTTAATCTACCTCCAGGTGCAGTATTAGTATTTACTTCTAATTTACCTTGAATGTGGACCATGTCTCCTATTTTTGTATAACTTAAAGTATCACCACCACTTTTAAAAGCAATTGCACCACTAGCTCCCGATATAGAAGTAGAAGGATTAAAAGTACCTTCTTCATAATCGTCAAGTGCGTTAGCTGTTGCTGAATCTCCGTTGAAAGTTATGCCACCAGAGTCTAGAAGACGAAGTTTTTCAGATGTGCCATAGTAAAACTTCAAAGCAGTATTACCAATACCTATTCCTGCTGTTTCTCCACTAGCTTCAACATTTATAAGAGGAACATTATCTGCTCCACCTACTTCTAGTTTTGAGTTAGATACAGCAGGGGTTCTGTTTATACCGACACGACCTGATGAGTCAATACGCATCCTTTCTGTACCACCATTTGTTCCAAACTTCATGGCATCTGCTGAATTATCATAAAGAATAAAAGCTTGATAATTTGAATCAGAATCACCAAAAACCAAACTACA
>CEVB01010009.1_pt1 | contig 81895 bp, 82 predicted proteins | sample 531381 | NCBI WGS metagenome assembly CEVB01 (sample SAMEA2622763, study PRJEB7988) | marine metagenome | biome: marine biome (ENVO:00000447); feature: surface water layer (ENVO:00002042); material: "saline water (ENVO:00002010), including plankton (ENVO:xxxxxxxx)" | depth 5 m | reverse complement strand
GGGGCGCGCAGCCCTAACTCGTTGATGTTCAACGACTTACAGCGGGTTTATCGCGGGTTGGGAACAGGGTAGCTTCGGGTGCGCGGTGTGTTTCGCTGCCGTCCCAAGTCGGCAACTCTAACTCTTGTTTTTTTATTGTGTTGTTAGGTAGCAGCGGTCTGAAGTCGCGTGGCTGTGGTGCGCTTGCTAGTGCAAGCATTGGTGACAGTGTTAGTGCTAGTAGGAAGTATCTCATTTTTTTTTAGTATCCCGCCCATGCGCGGAGGTTATCAAAGGAAGCGAACTCGATCCAAGCGCCACGGCTCACGCCGTAAGATTCTGCTGGCTCGCTGTTGATGATGAAGAGCTTTCCATTCTTTAGGAAAGCCTCACGGCCCCAATCGTGGGACTGTGCAAAGCGTAGATGTTGTTGGTTCATTAGTAAAAGTTTAGGATGACGTTGACGAAGAGAGCAATGAGAATGATGGCAAGCATACAGTAGATTCCGTGAATGGCTAGAGAAAAGATTTCTTTCATATTTACAAGTGGTTAAGCCACGCGCTTTGCCTCTACCAGTTCCCACTGTCGCCCATCGTGGAGTTTCACGACCGATGCCATTCCTTCTCTACAGGCGGCAAAGAAACCTTCTGCCTCCCAATTGAAGGTGTGAGTTTCGCCGTTGTTGGCAAGCAGGGTGATGTTGTATGTTTTCTTGTTCATGCTATAATGTAACACAGTATTTGTATAAGTCAAATTGTTTTTGTGTGTTAGGTATGGCGCGATTACGTTACCTGTAGTCTTGCTCCCACCACACTTTGCTAGCGATGTCCACCAGAAACTGATGGTCACCACCACCACCAAAGCGGCAGACCTCACCTAGCTTGCCACCGTTGTTCTTGTCAGCAGCCGCTTGGCGCTCTTGCGCGTTGAGGTTCTGAAATTCTTCGGTAGGGTATAGCGTAGCAATCTCTGCGCACTCTACTTCTTCACCGTTGTCGTTCATAAATGTTTTATTCATGTCTTAACTATACCACAGTATCAGCAAAACGCAAGTTATTTTTTATTAGATTACATGGCGTGATCGCGTATGGTGGCTTGGCATGGTGGCTGAATCGGTATCTTTGTAACTGCCTAAGCATCAACGAGTTACGCTGGCGGGGGGGCCGCGCCGACGTAACTCCCTAAGCCTTAACGACTTACGACTTATCTTTTCTGTGCAACGAGACTAGCGTTAGCACTAACACTAGCACTAACACTAACACTAACACACTAACACTAACACACTAACACTAGCGCGTCTTGCGCTGGAAGTTTTCTTCCAGCAAGAGAGCCTTCTGCTCTCCGTAAACCTTGCCCCACCTTTCGGGCGACACATCTGGATGTGTCAGGCGGTTGTGGTTGTAGCTCATCTGCGTGAGGTGGTCGATTGCTTTTAGTTCAATTGTCATGCTAGAATTTACCACAGTTTTTTATTTAATGCAAGTTTTTTTTTGTATGTTTAAACAGTTTCAAGATGAGCGTAGCCCACCTTGAAAACTGAAACGCTGAGAAGGTGATGAGTTTTCTCTGCCTCGCTAATGGCATCATAGAGAGCCGTGATTCTCTGCGTGTGCGTAGACATGGGCGTGTTGTCGCGCCGTGAAAGATAAATCTTTTCAGCGAGAGCGTTGAACTGTTTTTGAGTCATTTCCTTGATCATGCCTAAGTATACCACAGGATAGAGTTAAAAGCAAGTTATTTTTTATTGTGTTATATGGCGCAATCGCGCTATTAGTTAAGGAGGGAAAAAGTCCAGTCAGGATTAAGTATTGTGCTTACGGCAACCGCGATCATCACGAAGACCACGAAGACATAGAGGAAGAGTTCTGAGAGTTCTTTGATCATTTCTTTCATGCCTAACTATACCACAGATTTATTTAAACGCAAGTTATTTTTTATTAGATTAGCTTACGCAATCGCGCCATGCATATATATTGACATAGGGTGTGGGTTTCTTAGAATCTAGCGTTTTGTGTTTGTGTTAGACAAACAGAGGGGGGTCCATAACATTGTAAACAACCCAATCTCAAAAAATTAAATTACATCCCCACCACACTCAACATACCCCCTCCCCCTTATTTAAAATCATATAATCACTAATTCCATTGCCCAAAAAAATAAATCCCAAAAAATCAGGAGCCTCACTTTGTTCGGAAAAGAAGAAAAGGTCTTATGTTATAGCCCTAAAAAGTAAGTTGTTAAGAAGGTATTTTAAGTGTATATTTTTAAATATGGGAAAGTTTTTCGTAAAAATCTTAGCGGCTGTCCTTTTATTCACAGGTAATGCTCATAGTGAGCAAGTTTCAGACGAAGTTTTATTGAGAAGGACATATTTGACTCTAGCTGGTAGAGTTCCTACCTTAGAGGAGACTAAAAATTATTTAAAAAGCCCTGACCATGACAAATTAGTGGTCAATCTTCTTAAAAGCGAAGACTATGTTCAGTCTTTTTATAATTACTATGCTGATCTGTTTAGAATCAAGGCCAACATTGACGGCGTAGGGTTTTTGAAGTTTTATCCTTATATTGATTGGGTAAAAAATAATATTAGGGAAAATAAGCCTTACGATCAAATGGTTCGCGAAATGCTGACCGCAGAAGGCAAAATGATAGAAAATCCAGCCGCAGGTTACTATGCGCGGGACAATGGTATGCCGCTGGATAATTTTTCTTATACTATGCAAGTTTTTCTTGGCAAAGACCTTTCTTGCGCCCAATGCCATGATGATCCTTTTAATGATTGGACTCAAATGGATTTTTATCAGAGTGCTGCTTTTTTTGCACAAAATATTACTCGCGATCCTTCTATTGGTCAGGTTTCCAGAAGGATTGACGAAGAGATTATGGAAATTAGAGAAACTGATAGAGTTGATAATGCAATCAGACAACTTTTGCGTGGCAATGGGTATGGTAGCTTTAAAAACCAAAATGCAGTCTTGAAATTACCGCATGATTACAGATATGACGATGCAGAGCCTAATAGTGCGGTTAGTCCATATACCCCTTTTGGTGATGTCGTAACAAGTGGCGACTCAGGCGTTTTTGCAGAATGGATTATAAAACAACACGATTTCTCAGTGGCAGCTTCTAACAGATTATGGGGATTCGTCACTGGCGATCCGCTAATTAGCAGATTGGCAGAGGTTGATATCACCGAATCTAAAAACGAAGAGCTTTCACGTAAACTGGCTAACAAGTTTGAAGAGCTAAATTACGACGTTCGCTCATTTTTGCACTTTTTGGTAACTTCTAACGTTTTTAAGCAAGAAAATGGTATAAAAACTAGAAGAATTACCGCAGAGCAAGCTTGGGACTCCTTGGTGACAATAGCTGGCGGCGTTCCAGCACCGATTGATCGTTCTGGTTATTCAGATTTTGTAAATTTAGACTTAGCATCGTTAACTGGACAGGGAGCAATCGACGCTATGGAACAATATAGAGATTTTACAAAAAAATTACCACGACCAAAGCAAATTGGCAGCTTACCCATCGTCAGAGCGTCAGATTTAGAGAGACGCACAGACTTTTTAAAGAAGTTCGGGGCTTCAGAGCGGGAACTGATTGATTCTTCATCAGTAAATGGTTCTTCTGGTCAAGTTTTACTTCTTATCAACGGAGAGATCACTAACTCCTTATCTCATAAAGATTCGATCTTGATGAAAGATCCTTCTATCGAGAATATTTTCTTATCAACTCTCACTAGACAGCCAACTCTACAAGAGAAGTCTGCTCTACGTCAACTTTCACCCGCTGATATTGTATGGGCGGTAATTAACTCTAACGAATTTTTATTTATACAATGAATACAAGAAGAGACTTCGCAAAAACTCTGGCAGCTTCTACTTTAGGGCTTACTTTTAATTCTTATGCGAGCAAACCTACACCGAAGGTAAAAAATGTAATTTATATTTACATGAACGGGGGAATGAGTCACATCGACACATTCGATCCAAAATCCGACGCTGAAGTTAAGGGTGCTACAGAAATCATCGACACTAAAGTTGATGGAATTAAATTTGGTCACAATTTACCATTATTGGCAGAACGAGCAGAAAATTTTGCTGTGATTAATTCTATGACCTCTCAGACCGGCGCACACTCTCAGGGGAAATACTTGCATCACACAAGCTACAGGAAAGTGGGCAGTATTATACATCCTTCTTTGGGAGCATGGTCTAATCACCTTTTGCCTAATGATAATTCATTGCCTAATAATGTTTTGATAAATCCTGATCCGTCTCACCCATTGAACGGCTTTTTACCAGCTAGAACAGCGCCCCTTCCTATTACTGATCCATTGAAGGCTAAAAGCGTTTTTGATTTAAAATACGATGACAGGCTATTGAATAATAGGCTAGATGCTCTTGATCTACTAAACTCTAAATTCAAGCCAAATGATGCAGCCACTTCTTATAGAGAGTTTTATGCAGAGGCTTTTAATATTCTAGATAGTGAAGACTTAGCAGTTTTTGATATTTCTCAAGAAAGCAAAGAGACATCTGAAAAATATGGAGCCACAAGATTCGGGCAAAGCCTTTTGCTTGCTCGTCGCTTGGTTGAAAAGGGAGTAAACTTCATTGAAGTCATGCATGGCGGTTGGGATACTCACACAGAAAACTTTGATAGATTAGCTACTAAGCTTCCAGAGGTAGACAGAGGTATTGCCGCTCTTATTGATGATCTAAAAGCCAAAGGTCTTTATGAAGATACAATGATCGTTGTTGCTACTGAATTTGGTAGAACACCTAAAATCAACGTCAACACTGGACGCGACCACTACCCAAGAGCCTTCTCATGTATGCTGGCTGGAGGAAAGATAGATGGCAAAGCAATAGGTAAAACAGACGATAAAGCTATGGAAATAGAAGAATCCCCTTATCAGGTAGAAGACTTAAATGCAACAATAGCAGATGCTATGGGATTAGATATTAACCAAACACTATTCTCCCCATCTGCAAGACCATTCAAAGTTGCCCATAATGGTGAAGTAATTCCAAACGTGTTCTAAACTAGATCATAAAGGTAATAAAGGCTTTCTTCTTTATTTTCCGTGTAAGAACAATATAGATTAATGTTATTTAGTATTATTACCGCTATCGCAACGCTACTCCAATTAGGGGTTGGTTTTTTGGTATTATGGGCTAAATATCAGCAGCTTTACACGCCTTCTGGTTATTTATTTATAACAGCCTCATTTATGATGGCAGCAAGGAATCTCACTGCGTTCCTAGAAGTTGAAAACTTCGACTATGCAGGAGATACATTTTGCGCTTTTTTAGATAATGTTTATTATCCTTTTGGTATCTCCGTTCTTTTGTTTATCTGCGTGTTCCACTATGTATCTGATCAATATAAGAAAAAGAAAGCTCCCTAGTTAAAATCAGGGCTTTCTATCCGATTAGTGAGAACTGGCTAATCGTAAATCTGCCCTTGTTTTTATTTAAGTCATTTTTGTTGATGGATACTTCTTCAACTTCGTGAACTACGAACGAAGGAAAGATAACTGAACGGTTAGATATACATTCGATTGACTCCACGATGTCTCCATCTTTGTTCCTAAGAACTAAGTTGCCGCCGGTAAAAGATCGAGGCATATCATATAACCATGTAACCATCGTCAAAACCGCTAAGTCTTCGTGAGGCTCATAATAATTGGACGTTTCGTAATAGCTAACTAGGCAGTCGTGTCGGTTTATTCGGTTTAGATATTTAAAAATAGGATCTATATCGATAAGGCTTTCTCGAAAGTCAGGGTTATATTTTTTCTGAGAATATTGAACAATAAAACTTTTTTCGCAGTCTTCTTTAAAAACATCAGAAATAAAAGCGGAACGATTGCTCTTTAGCGTCTTTCCATCTTTTATAGCTGATGCGGTCTGCTCTGGAGGTAGAAAATAATTTGACAAGAAGATGCATTCAGCAAAAACCTTTTCATATTCTTTCGCAGTAAACCAATCGTCAATTACGACAGCAAAGTTATTGTCTACTTGAATTGAAGTCATTTTATTTTTATTATCATTTCAATAAAGATTTCTTGTTACTTGTCCCGTTTATTTCTTTTTTCTAATTCATCCAAATACTCTTGTTGGGTCTTTGTTCTTTTTTCTGGAAGGTCAAACTGAATCATGTATCTAACGAACAAACACCAAGCTGCTAAAAATGCAGCAATAAAAGAAGAAATGATGTATGTGGCTTTTTGCTCTACTGCAATAAACATGTATGCCATCCAGATCATTAAGATCAAGTAGATATATGTAAAAATTTTACTAAGCCACCACTTGCCTAATAGTCCAAAAGAATACCAAGCAAAAATCAACGTGATCGCGCCAGCTAAGTAATAAAGAGTTGTCATTTTCTTCTAATGCCTATAATTTTTCTATAATGTAAATCCATAGTTCCAACTGGTTTGCTCAGTGTCGGTCTATGAATGATCTCCTTATTCCCAATGTAAATACCAATATGGTTGTATCTACCGTTACTTGAGTAGATAACAATATCACCTTTTTGAATATTTGATAAGCTTACTTTTTTACCCCAACCTAACCAAGATGTGCATTTTTGATAACCTACTGGTGGGGTTCCTCCACTCCTTGTTACGACCTCTCCAACAAAATCGGCACAACGCGCCGATTGTCCTCTTTTAAAGAATTTACCGTTCCACTTTTGAGCTTCTTGTGCCACCTCGCTTGAACCAAGAATGGCTATTAATAATAAAGTTTTAATCATACTGTGGTTTTTAAAAATGTAATGAATGATAATAGAATTTACACATAAAGTCAAGTAAAAAAGTGTATTTAAAGATGGAATGATTACTGTTGACGAGATTCATGGCGCACCAGCGGGAGAGCTATCTAACATTAGAAGTCGTATTGAATCAGCTTACTCTAGTGGAGTTATAACTGATAATCATGCTCAAAACCATCTTTGGAGAGAATTTAATAGACGCTGTTTCTTTTCGGGAAATGAGAGCCTTATGTTGGTTCCAACTTATGACGGTTTTAGACCAGTTAATCTTGATATAGATCGTATTGTTCTAATTGATGGAAGTGGCGACATTCAGTTGATTGATGGGGATGGATTTATTATACCCCTAACTTACGAGGCTCCTAGTGGAACTTTTGGCAGCAACTCTTATTCTTTTAGTAGTGGACATAATTTTGCGCCCTTAGATCACCTTAGCTTTGCGAATATTCCAGAATTAGCTAACGCCACTGAGTTTACACTTACATGTTGGATGAAAAAATTCGGCGTAAGTGCTGGAGATAGATTTATAGTTGGTAGTTTTGCGGGTTTTAGTAATCGCGTTAGTTTAAGGTGGGACGGAACAGGTATCACAGCTTCAATTATAACGTCAAGCGGTAGCGTTACAACAAGTGGGACACAAAATTCTTCTGGATGGGTTCATTGTGCTATGGTCTACGATGGCTCTGCATCTACTAATGGATTAAAACTTTACATTGATGGACAACTAGTATCGAGCGCAAACGTTGGTTCTACAAGTTTAGATTCTGATACTTTCTCTAATTTTAAGATTGGAATTACTGATAATCTTGATCCTAACTTTGGTTCTGATGGTCAAGCTTGCGATGTTAGACTTTTCTCTAAAGCTTTATCATCAAGTCAAATAGAATCTGTATATAATTTTGAAGATATTAGTTCTGATTTAATTGGACGCTGGATTTCTGATAATGATGACACCTTAGACTACAGCCACAAGCATAGGTCTGCAATTAAAAATAATAATCCAAGATTTGTAAATGGTGGACCTCTTAACGATCTTCCCCCTTTCGGTCATAATTCAATAGAATTAGCTGGAACAGACCCATCTCCTTTTGTGGGTTCTCAGAATAAAATCCTTGATGGAACAGAAACAGAATTAACTTTAGCTTTTTGGATAAAAAGAACACATACTGGTCGTTTTAGTATTTTCGCAATTAGAGAGGCTACAAACAATCAGACTTTTTTAACTTGGGATTTCAGAAATTTTATTATATGGGGAGCTAGAAACGGCAATCCATATTTTTACAGCGATCTTACCGCGAACACTTCTACAGCTTGGAATCATTTAGCAATCATTGTTGATACAAGCAAAGCAACTTCAGAAAGAGCTAGATGTTTTCTTAATGGAGCGTTTCAATCAACCGCTAGTGCTGACGATACAATCTCTGATGGTTTTCTTATGCTTGGACTAAATCACCCAAGTATTCCAAGTAATACAGATGGAGAGGGAAGGTATGCTGATTGTAGAGTATATAATAGAGCTTTATCTGATTCTGAAATTTCAGATATTTATGGTGGCGAATTGATAGAGAATGGTTTGATTCATTGGATAGCAACTGACGATCAAGACATAGAAGACAAAGTTGGTAAAATATCTATGATTTCCAGTGGGGAAACTTTTATTGCGAATGACGGTCCATTCGCTTAAAAAAATTTTACTCAGATGATGTGTAATTGTGTAAATTGTAATATAAATGGCTACTAACTTTACTGAATTCTCAATTGATACTAATCCAAGCGGTGACACCACTTTGGTAGGACATAACGTTTCTGGAACAGGAGAAATAAAAACAACTATTAATCAAATTTTGTCTGCTATGAATTTAGCGACAGATAGTGACGCTTCTTTCGTTTCAATTACTCAAGATGGAAACCTTGTTTTGGATGTGTCTTACTTTACCCCGCAGACACTGACGGATGCAGAAACAATCTCTTATGATGTTAACAACGGGGTGAATGCTAAAGTAACGCTTGGTGGAGACAGAACTCTTGCTGCAATTACAAATGCAGCCGAAGGTCAAAGCGGCACTCTTACGTTAATACAGGACGGAACTGGAGGTCGCTCATTGACGCTTGACGCTTCTCAGGTAGATATGCTTGCAACTGTTGATGACATAGCTAGTATGGGGGCTGGAGAAGAGTGCGAGATAGCTTGGCGTAAAACTGATTCTACTAACTTTAAATTTTTTATCAGGATACCCGTTTCTGGTGGCGGTGGAGGCGGTGGAGGCGGTGGAGCCACCACTTATAATATTACCTCTGTTGATGACGATGGAAATGTAAGCAGTTCTCGCACCAGTTCAACTAGTATACCAAGCAGCTTTAGTTCAATTAGTAAAAATAGCTCTATTATTATGTCAGGTGCGGAATTCGATGACGAAGAAACCGAACTAATATATTTTGTATCTTACTTTAGATTCCAGAATGTTGCTATAGATCAGGGTGCTACAATTCAATCAGCTATTTTGAAACCTATTAAAAAAGGTGGAAGTAGTTCAAACTCAGTGGATTATGAAATAGGCGCAATGGATTCAGATAATACTTCTGCACCGACATCAGCAAATCACGTTAGGCCGACTAATGCAACTACAGCTAGAGTCACGATGCCATCATCGACTGTAACTTCTACAACAAATGGTGAGAGATTTGATTCACCAGATATAAAGACAGTTATTCAAGAAATCGTAGACAGGTCTGGTTGGTCATCTGGAAATGCTATAACAATAATTATGTATACGCCAACTAATGTCAATGGTAGCTCATCTGTTTTTGGTAGATTTGGTTCAGCAGATGGAACAGACGAATCAGCACAATTAGAAATTACACTTTAATAATGGCTGTAATAACAGTTCCAGAAATTCATGTCGCTTTCGCATCTGAGCTTCCTGATGTAAAATCTAGAATAATAAAAGATTATGAAAATGGTTTTATTGAAGACAATTGGGCTGCTCATCATGTGTGGCGAGAATTTAACAAACGGTGTGTAATATTAAAGAGAGAGGAGCTAATTAAAACTCCACATGGTGCGGGAGGTAGACCTATTTCACCTCAACCATTAGATTATTTACTTACTATTGATGGTGAATTTATTGAAATATTACAAAACTCTGAAAAAATTGCTAGGATTTAATAAATGGCAGATAAAAAATTTACAGATTTCGCACAAAGTTTAACTCCAAATACGGGAGATTTTGTCGTAGGATATTCAGCATCGAGTAATGAAGAAATCCGTGTTCCAATGAATAATCTACCCGTCTCTGGTGTAGCAGGGACGGTTCAAGGCACTGATTCCAACGATCATAATATTAGATCAAGAGATCCAAATGTATCTGGAGGTGGTCTTGGGGCTGCTAGAGGAGAATCTTCTGTAGACCTTCAAACACTTCGCTCTGCCTCAAATCAGGTTGCTGCTGCGGCAAATTCTTCTATTTTAGGAGGAGAGAATAACAGTATCATTAGCGGCGCAAATCACAGCGTTATTGCGGGTGGATTAACAAACAGTGTTGCAACTGGTGCATTTTATTCTTTTATTGGTGGCGGCGGTTCTAATTCTGTAAACGCATCATCAACAAATTCTGTTATTGTGGGTGGAAGGTCCAATCAAACCTCTAATGATTACGCTTTTATTGGTGCTGGAAGGAATAATCTAGCAAGCGAAACACATTCAACAGTTGTTGGTGGAGAGGATCATCAAGCCACATCTAACCATATTTTTATAGGAGGTGGAGATACAAATACTTCAAGTGGTCCTTATGGAGTTATAGCTGGTGGACATGGTAATAATATTACTCAGACTTATTCTTCTATCGTAGGAGGTTTTGACAATACTGTTAGCAGTCAGTATTCTGCCGTGGGTGGAGGAAGAGAAAATACTGCTTCTGCAAATTACGCTGCTATAGCTGGTGGATATAAAGCCAATGCAGATAAATTTGGTCAATATGCTTTCGCGGGTGGTGTTGGTCTTGGACTTGGACAAGCTCAATTTTCAAAATTTATTGTCGCTAACACCACTTCAAATAATACTCAGACAGAATTGTTTCTAGATGGTTCTAGTGCAACGCAAAGAATGACTTTAAATGCTGGAGAGACTTGGATGTTCGTAGCAACCCTTTCTGCCAGAGACGGCACAGATTCTTGCGTTTTCGAAATAAAAGGCGGGATACATAGAAATGGTGCTACAACAGCTTTGATAGAGACTGTAACTGAGAGCTTGCACAAAAAGACTACAGGAGCTAATACTTGGGCTTTTACTTTAGAGGCAGATGATACAAATGATGCTTTGGTAGCGAAGGTTACAGGTCAGACAAGTAAAACAATCAAGTGGGTAGCCACGGTAGACGTTACTTGTGTTAAATCTTAATCTATTAAAAATTAGCCCATAAAGATTAACATAGTGTAAAAATATAGAAATATTATGAGTTTATTAGACGATAACAACGAAGATTTGAAGAAATCTAAGAATCAGCAGAAAACACAAGCAGAAACCTCAAAAAGAGCGGTTCAGTTACTTGAAGCTCCATCTGGAATATTTCGATCTAATTTGATAAACTGGCAAGTTACGATGACATCTCTTTGGGGAATGGAAGGAACGTTTCCTAGAAAAAGATGGGATGATACAAAGAAGGTTCTTAATAAGATTGGAACAGACGCTTCTGAGCTTTTCGCTAAATCTAATGAGCTTCTGGAGTTTCTGGAGTCGCAAAAAGAAGGAGTTACTTCTAGTAAAGATATTACTGATTACCTAGACCTGATGTTTCCTTACACAGTCCAAGAAGACGGATCTATCACTTTGGACGAAGACGCTAGACCCCTTTCTGCTAAAGAGCTTAGTATGAGAGAGTTCACTGACGGACAGTAATCATCAAGAGCGATCTGAATATTTTCTTTCTAGATCCTCAATAAGATTCCAGATAAGCTTGTCTTTCTCTGTGAGAACCCTTTTTGTTTTTGCATAAAGGCGTTCTTCTTTATGGGGGTGTATGCTTGCTTCGCACATCTCATCATTTTCGATGTAAACCTCCGTCCAAACGTCACCCATTGTAAGTTCTGGAAAGAATTTTTGACGCAAGTAATCACAGGCTACGTGGCGAGCATCTTCTTCTGTCAACGTGATCTGTTCCTCTTTTGTTCTACGAAAAGAAATCATATAAAAATGATACATTACTTTTATCTGGAAGTCAATTAAAAAGTGTAATTTAATATATATGCCTCAGAAATCAACCTCTAGGTCGGGCCTCAACATGAGGCACATAGAACTCACCAAAAAGCAGCATGAATTTTTTAAAATCATGTCAGACTCAAAAACAAAAGTGGTATTCCTTTCGGGTCCAGCGGGTTCTTCTAAATCTTTTCTTTCAATCTATACAGCTTTATCTTTATGGTCGGATGGAGATTGCTCTGACATTCTTTATTTAAGAACTGTCGTAGAATCTGCCGAACGAAGTTTAGGATACCTCAAAGGGGGCGAGGATGAGAAATTCAGTCCTTATCTAGCTCCTTTAGAAGATAAAGTAGATGAGATGCTACAAGCATCAGATAAACAAAGACTTAAAAGAAGTAATGCTTTACTTGGCTCTCCTGTCAACTTTATCAGGGGTCAGGATTGGAAACAGCGCGTTGTAATAGCTGATGAAATGCAGAACGCAACGATGAAAGAATTAATCACGGTTCTTACCAGAATGAATAAAGGGACAAGGCTTTTTATTTGTGGAGACGCTTTTCAAAGCGATATTAAAAATTCTGGCTTTTCTCAGTTATGTAAACTTTTTGATAGCGAAGAATCCAATGAAAACGGCGTTTATCATCTAGCCTTCGACAAAGAAGACATTCAAAGAGATGAGGTTATTACTTTTCTCTTGAGTCAGATAGAAGAAATTATTTAATTGTAATAATCTTTCCAAACATTTATAATTACGTGTAACCAAAATTTTGTAATGATGCACGAATTTTGCGTCCAGTGTGGACATAAAAACTTATTTGAGAGCGTTAAGCCCAAATTCTGCGCTGGATGCGGGCAACCTTTTAACGTAGGCGGTGCTATCGTCTCTAGAGCTAATTCTACTGAAGAAGAGGTTTTAGAAGAATCTGAAAAAACACTTAAATTAAACAAAGACAAATTATCTCAAGGCTGGTCTACTCAAGTAGACAACTCTGGCTTTCCTACCTTTGGATCTATTGCTGGATCTAATGCACCCTCTGTGCGGCATCATCGCCCCAAAGGTTTTAAGGGGAAAGATGTAGTTAAATCTACCATGAAAGAATTTGGTAGAGTAACTAAAAGTAGGGAAATAGGCAAGTGATAACATGCGAGAAAGCTTCGAAGATAAGATCGAAGAGATTGATCAGCTTCTCGACATCAATAGGAGTAAATGGCAATTAGATGCTATTCAATGGTTTGATTACGATGATGTAAAACAGATAATCCGTATTCACATCAATGAGAAATGGGATTTATGGATACAAGAAAGACCCTTTAAACCTTGGTGCAGACAGGTAGTTCAGAATCAAATTAGAAATTTAATAAGGAATCATTATCTTACTTTTTCTAAACCATGTTTGAGATGCAAGCATTATGTTTCTGAAGACGGATGTGCATTTACAAAATCAAAACAACAAGACGATTCATGTCCAGATTATGCTAAGTGGCTGAAAAAGAAGAAAAAAGTTTATGATGTTAAGCTACCTTTGCCATTAGAAGGTAGAGTTATAACAGCTTCGACAGAGTTATATGATCAATTTGATTACGAAAAAAGCGCGGATAAATTACATAATATAGTTCTAAGAAAATTAAACAACGAAAGACACAAAGAGGTCTATACAATGTTGTTTCTTGAAAAGAAATCTGATGAAGAGGTAGCTTCTAAAATGGGTTTCAAACCAGAGAGTGCTAAAAAGAAAAAGCGGTATAAGCAATTAGATAACCTAAAAAAGAGATTTTCTGAATTAGCACGTGAAATACTTAACTCTGAGGATATTATTGAATAATGATTGAGCTAACAGCAGAGCAGAGGGAGGCTATTAGAAACACTTTTAAAGTCACCCAAGACCTAATTCAGATTACCAAAAATGTTTTCAAAAACGAAGACCTTGACGGTAGATCACAAGAGGGTCGTGCGGTTAGAAATTTCCTTGTTTCAGAGGGAATGAAATATAACACCACTAAAAGCACAAGAAAAACTAACGTAGAATTAACAGAAAGTCAAAAGTCTGTTCTAATGTCTAGTCAAGTTTCTTCATCAATGACTCCTCTTGAGATTGCAAGAGTTGTATTTCAAACACCTGACGTTAAATCATTAGATGCTAATCACAGGTCAGTTATTGAATTTTTAGAAAAATTTAGACCAGATGTAATCGACTCAAGTGCTAAAGCCGCAGATGGAAAATGGCACTCCCCGAAGTCTCATTCTATGGCTATCAGAAGGTGCAACAAATGGTGCGGCACAAGTTTGAAAGAAAACCCCGATGAATTACCGGCAAAACAAAGAAAGAATACAGAAAAGCTACTTGAGTATTTAAACATTCATAAATTAATTACTACAGTTAATGCTTATCGAACAGATGCAGACAGGGATTTGTTTGAATCAGAATTTGTAAGAGCGACATGGGATAAACCAGATTTGACCACAGATGAACTCAACCTTTACATGATGATTTGTTCTAATTTTGTAAGGGCCAAGCATATTCAAAACAGAATGGATATATTTACCGATATGCTTGAAAACGAGGAGCTTGAGAGTCAAGATATCAATATGCGCCTTACAGAACATATCAAGGCGACTAATGAAGAGCTAAACGCTTGTGAAAAAAGAATCGAAAGCTTAACTCAAAAACTAAATGGTGATAGGGCCAAAAAACTAGAAAAAAAAGGCGCAAACACTCAAAACATTCTTTCTTTAGTAGAAGCCTTTCAAGACGAAGAGGAAAGACAGAGGCTAGTAATGATGGCAGAACAAAGACTATCGCTTGTTGAACAAGAAGCAGATAGATTAGAATCTTTAGACGAATACAAGGCTCGTATATTTGGAACAAGCAAAGAAGAACTCTTATGAGTGTTACTTGCAAACAATGTGGCGATACATTCAAAACAGTAAGAGGTCTTCATTCCCACGTTAAGGTTCATGGAGGACAAGAGGTATATTACCATACCCATTATCCTAGATTGGATTTACACGATGGATCTCTAATAAAGTTCAAAAACAAAGATAGATACTTCTCTACATTTTTCAATTCTTCAGAAAACAGAGAGGCTTATTATTCTTCTGCGCCAGTTTCAGAATCTCGTAAAGTATATTTAGAAGAATTTTTAGCTCATGCTAAACATAAAAATATAAACTTCATACCTTGCGATAATTATTTTAAATTTACTAATCTCTCTGGTGTTAAGGTTATAAAAAAATTATTTGAATCTTGTGCTTGTTTTGCTGATCAATCTAATTTAAAGCAAATATATACAGAAAAATTGCCTAAAAGTTTTTGGGACACAGACAAAAGGCTAGATGAGATGACGGTCTTTGTAGACAGTAGAGAACAGAAGCCTTTTGAATTTAAAAATAGTATTATCAATAAATTAGATTTTGGAGATTACGTTGCTTCTGGAAACTATTTTAATAAAACTTATGTAGACAGAAAGAGTTTACAAGATTTTAAAGGAACATTTGGAAAAGGCTACCAAAGGTTCAAACAAGAAGCGGAAAGAGCGAAGCAGTTTGAGTCTTATCTTTTTGTAGTTGTTGAAGCTAGCATAAATCAAATAGAACAAGAAAACGAGAGTTCTAGGCATCCTTCTAAAATAAATTATATCTTTCACAACGTAAGAGACTTCCTTCTTTCTTATCCAGAAAGCAGTCAAATTGTATTCTGCGATAATAGAGAAGAAGCGAACAATATAACAAAGCGTATATTATTTAACGGTTCTATTTTATGGGATTGTGATTTTCAATATTTTTTAGATCAAAGACATGGCTTGGAATAAAGGAATTCAAGGTCATCGTATGGAGTATTCTGCGAGGGCTATAAACGAAGAGATATTAGAGAAAAAGGGTTTCATCCAAGAGGGTGAAGCTAAGGTTCTTTTATGTAAATTTTTAAGAAATAATATTTCATTGGCATCAGAGATGATTATTGGGATGAAGCTTTTCCCTTTTCAAGCAATGCTTATCAAAGCCATGATGATTGGCGACTTTTCAATGTTTGTTTTGTCTCGCGGTATGTCTAAAACTTGGTCTGCTGCGATTTACGTCATGCTTCAATTAATATTCAGACAGGGTATAAATATTGGAGTTCTTTCTAGTGGTTTCAGACAAGCCAAATTTATATTACAGAAATGTGAGGACATACTAAAAAAACCTGCCGCTTGTATGGCATCTCCTTTGTTTACTTTACAAAAAGGAACAGATCAATGGACTTTAAATTGTGGAATGAGCAAAGCTATGGCTCTACCTCTAGCAGACGGTTCCCGATTAAGGGGTTTTCGTTTTTCTGTTCTATTATTGGATGAGTTTTTAAATATTCCAAAAAATATCTTTCAAGAAGTTATTCTACCTTTTCTTGGGGTTATCGACAACCCAACAGAGCGAGAAGATTTGGCATCTTTAGAAGATGAATTGATTGCGAATGGTAAAATGAAAGAAGAGGATAGGTATAAATGGGCAAACAACAAATTGATCATGCTTTCTTCTCCTTCTTATACTTTCGAGTATATGTATGAACTTTATTGTCAATACAGAGACGCTATATTGGGTGTTGATATTAGAACTGATGAAAATGAAGAGTTTGATGCAGATGCATACAGGATCATATTTCAGTTGAGTTACGATTGTGCGCCGAAGGCTCTTTACGACAAAAATCAGCTTCAAGTAGCAAAGCAAACTATGTCTGAGGCTGTATTCAATAAAGAATATGGAGGTCAATTTGTATCAGAATCGGATTCATATTTTAAGCTTTCTAAAATGGCAGCTTGCACAGTTCCAGACGGAGATGCGCCTTTTGTTCAGATAGCGGGAAACCCTGATCGCAAATATGTAGTCGCAATTGACCCCTCTTGGTCTGAGGATAGCGGCTCTGATGATTTTGCTATGGAAGTATTCGAATTAGATGAAAACTCTCAGAAGGGCTGTATGGTTCATGCTTATGGTCTTGCTGGCACAGGATTGAAAAAACATATTGAATATTTCCATTATCTAATAACTAATTTTAATGTTCAATGTGTCGTATTGGATTATGCTGGTGGGGTTCAGTTTGTTTCTGCCTGTAACGAGAGTGAACTATTTAAAGATAACAAAATTCATCTTAGTGCAATAGAAACAGAAGGTGAGTTTGATAAGCCTGAGACATACGTTAAAGATTTAAATACTTTCAAAAGAGAATTGGCTCCTAGCCAACATAAGTATTGTATTTTAAGGAAACCATCTTCTAATTGGATTAGACAAGCAAATGAATTGCTTCAAGCGAATATTGACCATAAAAGAATACTATTTGCTGCTCCAGCCCATGATGAAAATTTCAACAAACAAAGGAAGAAAAATATTCCCATTGAAAAATTAAAATGGGATACAAGAGTAAAAAAGCAATCTTCTGGTGCTGCTAAAATTGATTTCTTAGATCATCAGGTTTCTAAAATAGAACAGACAAAACAACAGTGTGCTAATATAGAGGTGGTGACGAATCCTCAAGGATCTCAAACTTTTAGATTACCACCGCACATGTCTCGCCAAACTGGACCGAACAAACCAAGAAAAGATAATTATTCTGCACTTGTATTGGGCAATTGGGCTATTAAAACTTATTTTGACGCAATGAATACAACAGAAGAAGCTAAGACGTTTGATACCTTCACTCCTTTCGGGGCTTGATTACTTTACAGCTTCAGTAGGCCAAGGTTTCCAGCCTATCTTATCTTTAGTATGTTCTCTACCAAAAAAATGATCAGCTTCATGCGATGCTATGTCCGACAAAGATTTGGGATCATTTTGAAACATATCTGTAATACCTACTGATGGAGGTATGATGCCGCCACCCTTTTGGAAGTATCCAAAAGTCTCACCCTTGTAGTGAGGCGACCAACGTGGACCATACCTTCTTGGAAAATAACTAACATTCAATCCTATTCTGTCATCAGACTCTTCAAAGAATGTCTTATATCTGTGAGCGCCCTTTGATTTGTTAAAACCTTCAATAACACCGGCCTTGGCATCTTCTTCCCACTTTGGAACATCTCTGTAGATATTTTTAAAAACTATCTTTTGAACAGATACTGATTCTTCTTTTGTAATTGGGTTCTCTGGAATCTTTTCTCTTGTATCTCCGCAACTAGAAAGAAATAACGCTACAATTGGATATACCACAAATAAAAATCTTGTCATTTAAACTAATTACACGTATATTCAATCGTTTAATGTGTAATTTATTATGATGAGAGTTTCCGATAAACAGTATAAACAGCTTTTGGATATTCAAAAAGCATTGGAATGGGAAAGCGTTAAATTAGACTCATTATTAAAAGAAATGAAAGAACAAGAAGACGAGCAGCCTACTGAGCCTATTGAGGTTCCAGTTGAGTTTACTGGAAAAAAGGTAGCCATATGTGTCGGTCACAGTAGAAGTGGCGATAATGGGGCTATTAATACTGACGGAGTTTCAGAACACACATACAATGGTCAAATCGCTCATAATCTTAGCCAAAAATTATCATTTCACGGTATTAAAAGTAAAGTTTTTGATTATTACGAAGGCAGCGGTTATGGATCAGCTATGTCTTGGATAGGGGATCAGGTTAAAAAGTATGATGCTGACATAGCTATTGAACTACATTTTAATAGTGCTACTCCAAGCGCGGCTGGTTATGAATATCTTTATTGGCACTCAAGTAGCTCTTCGAAAGCTTTAGCAGATTCCTTGCTAAAAGCACAAGAGGAGAAAACCCCACAAATGAAAAACAGGGGTATCAAACCTAAAACTTCTAGCGATAGAGGTTCTGGTTTTCTTTCAAAAACTCATTGTCCTTCTGTTATCACAGAGCCTTATTTCGGTTCAAATAACAAAGAAACTATTTACTACAGGGACAAGAGTATCTTAGAAGATATTTACACCAAAGGTATTGTAAATTACTTCGCTAAATAGAGGTTAACCCAACACCTCTTCAAAGAGTTTCATCATATTCATGTCAATGTTACTTATTTTTGACTTTGGGATGATTTTTTCTGGCATTTTAAAAAACAACTCCGATTTGTAAAGGTCTGTATAGTTACTCATCCATTTTCTTTTTAAGAAACAAAAATGGTAATAATATAAGTATAAGTTAGCCGACTTAGTATAATCTTTTACGCAAATTGGAATATCAAACTTTTTTATAATCTTTATAGAACGCAACTCGCAGTCTCTTTCAACGAGTATAATATCAATAAGCTCGTCCCAAAGCTTTATACCATCGCTGCTTTCTTTTTTTGCGAGCCAGTTCCAAAAGTGGGTTCCATCCGAAGCGTTTTCCCATAAAGTAGCTTTATCTACAGCTTGAGTAAAATGTGCGAATTCATGGACAAAAACCTCCATGAACTTACTGCATTTACCAGCTATGATTATTTCTTTTCCGTCGCAAGACCCGCTGTGTCTCCCTCCATCTGATAGATATTTTACATTTCTAATAATTAATCGTCCGTCATTTTTTATAATGTAGTCTTTTGCATGTTCAAGGAAGGGCTGGAAATCTTTTTTAAAAACAATATCTTTGTGTATTCTAATGTTTTTCATTTATAAGTATTACACAAGGCAAATACCAAGACTGAGAATACTCACTATAATATTTATTATTTTAAATTGTTTTTTCTTTTTACTTTTGATAAAATACAGATAAGAAAGATATAAAAGTCAACAATTTTTTAACTTTGGCGACTTTTTGTGTAAGAATAGACATGGCAAAGCGTCCCTACAAAAAACGTAATCTAGAATACTGGAACAACTTATCACAAGGAAGGCTGCAAAACCCTCCACCTACACAGCCTGTAGAGAACGTAAATACAGATTTTGAACCGTTTACATTTGGAGATCCGCTTTTGAATTTAGAATCAACTGCTAGTGCAAGTAGATTAAGTAATCCAAGTGGAAGAAGAAAAAGCAGAAGCAAAAACCTTGTTGCTACTGGAGGCATAAGAGATAAGTATGCTAACATTGATGAAGGTTTACTACCTTTTCATTATGGTCGTGATTCCGTTGGAGTTTCTGACGCTGTTCTTCTTTGTCAAAAAGCTTACTTTAACATTGCGGTCTTTAGAAGCACCATTGATCTTTTGTCTGAATTTGCAGATGCAGAGCTTCATCTAAAAGGTGGAAACGCATCGAGTCGTAAATTTATTAATTCTTGGTTAAATCTTATTCGTATTCACGATCTAAAAGAACAATTTTTTAGAGAGTATTATCGTTCTGGCAATGTATATCTTTATCAATTGGATGCAAATGTCATGCCCAAAACGATAACTAACTTTGGGCTTACTTCTCATGCCGCCAAAGAGAAGGTTCCAGTAAAATATATTCTTTTAAATCCATCTGACATCAAGGTGGCAGATCAATTGGCTTTTGGCACATTTTCTTATACTAAAACACTCACGCCTTTTGAAATCGCTAGACTCAAGCACAGAGAAGATGATCCAGAAGCTCAGAAGATTTACGATGGACTTTCTGAAAGAGTCAAAAAGCAAATTGAGTCTTACAATGCGGTCAACACTTTCAATCAAGAGATTCTATTAGACTTAGACGTAGAACTTTTTCACCCTGTGTTTTACAAAAAACAGGATTACGAACCATTAGCAGTCCCATTGGGCTTTTCTGTTCTTGATGATCTAAACAAAAAGGCAGAACTTAAAAAGATAGATCAAGCTATGGCTCGCTCTATTGAAAATGTAATTCTTCTCATAACAATGGGGGCAGAACCAGATAAAGGAGGAATCAATCATAAGAACGTGGCTGCAATGCGTGAATTGCTTGAAAGCAATAGCGTCGGTAGAGCCATTGTTTCTGACTACACCACTAAGGGTGAATTCTTACAGCCTGATCTTAAAAAGGTCATGGGCAAAGAAAAATATGAAGTTCTCAACAAAGATATTCAAGAAGGCTTGGGAAACATTCTTCTTGGAGAATCTAAGTATTCTGACACAGAACTAAAAGTTCAAATATTTTTCGATAGACTTGAAGATTCAAGATCAAGATTTCTAAAAGACTTTCTACAGCCTGAGATCAACAAGGTTTGTAGAAAAATGGGTTTTAGAGAAGTTCCAAAAGCTGTCTTTAACAAAAAAGAGACAATCGCAAAAGAAAGTTCTCAAAGACTTATCGCTCGTATGATGGAGCTTGGCGTTCTAACTCCAGAGCAGGGAATGGAAACCATTAACAAAGGTCATTTCCCGAAAGCTGAAGAAATGGAAGCTTCTCAGAAAAAATATCTGAAAGCCAGAGAAAAAGGATATTATGTTCCTATCGTTGGTGGTCAGGCATTGATAAAAGAAGATGTGGGCGAAGATACAGAAGATGTTGAAGCTATTTCAATAAATAAGATTCCTAACGAGAAAAAGAAAACAACAGGCATGAGCCAAAAGAAATCTGCAACTGTGTCTGCTCCTTCTGGTGGTAGGCCAATGGGAACGGTTTCTTATTCTAATTCATCCTTGATGGAAGTGGTAGAAGCAGCCAAAGGGCTTGAATCTGTAGCTAAAGAAATCTACAAAAAAGAACTAGGTATTAAACGTTTCAACAAAGAAAAGAAAAAACTTATAACTGATCTTTGTAGCGCCGTGATTATAAATTCTGATGTTAAAAATTGGGAGCAAGATTTGAAAGAAGTTATTTTAAATAACTCAAAACTTTTAACTTTAAACACTCATCCTAGTGTATTAAGTCTTGCAGCAGAGCATCAACTTGATGACTACGCCGCTGCTCTTCTTTACCATTCCACAAAAATAGATAATGTCAAATAATAAATTTAAATTAACAGGCATCATTCGTGCCATTGATTCTTCTGACTATGATAAAATGGGAGTATCAAAGGCGGCTTTTATGTCTAGGGCTAGTAGCCTTTTTCCTAAAGAAGTAGATGTAAGTGAATCATTTGATCTTCTTCCAGTTGTTTTTAATTTAGGTGTTGTAAATAAGTTTAACGCAAATGGAGATGGTATTGATACTGTTCGTGCCGCTCAAATAATTAAAAAGTTTATACATAAACCTTTAAATGTTGAACATTTCAAGCCCGATATTGTTGGTCACATTGTAAACGCAAGTTTTACAGACAAAGAACCAGATTACTTGGAAAACTCAGTCGAAGATTTTTTAGATAGGGAAGATCCATTCTTTATTTCTGTAGCCGCTGTAATATACAAACATGTATATCCAGATTTGTCTAAGGCGATTATGAAGGCTTCTGATCCAGAAGACCCTTCTTATCAAGCTTACTCTTCTTCTTGGGAAATTGCTTTTTCAAAATACAAAGTATGTGTTGGCAGTCATTTGTTATCTGAATGTGAAGTTTATGAAGAAGGAACTGCTGGATACGAAAAGTATGATAAGGAATTAAGATCAAGCGGTGGAAAAGGCGGTAACAAAAGCGAGCCTGTTAGTAGATTGTTTGATGGAAAGATAATTCCAGTTGGAGCGGCTTTGACCGAAAATCCTGCTGCGGAAGTAAAGGGAGTATATTCCTTAGTAGATTTAGTTAATAAACAAGATCAAGAAAAAACATCTAATAGTAATAAAAAAAGTTCCGAAAACGAAGAAACTCCTGTAAACGATAAAAACGATAATAGTGATATTATGACTGAAGAGCAATTTAACGAATTGAAAAAGCACATCGAAGACCAGATTGGTTCTTTCGATATTAACGAATCAACCGCTTCTACTGTAGGCGAAAAATTTGCCACCGTTCTTGAGAACGCTGCTAAAGATTGGAAATCTTCTAGCGAAGCTGCCAAAGAGAGGGAGGAAGACTACAAGAAGGAGATGGAAGAACTTAAAAAGCAACTTGCTTCTGCAAATGAGTCTCTCATTGCTCTCAAGTCTGACTTGGAAATGCGTAAAGCCGCTGAAAAGTATAATGGACGCATGGAAGCAATGGCAAGCGTGTTCGAACTCAATGAAGAAGTTGAGGCAATCGTAGCCAAGCAAATCAAAGATATTGAAACTGACGAAGATTTCGAATCTTATTTAACCGAAGCAAAAATTCTTTTTGCTGACAAAACAAAGGAAGCCATCGCAGCCGTTGAAGCGGCAGAGAAAGCCGAAAAGAAGAACGACGAAATCGAAGAGTCGAAAGCCTCTGAGGAAGAAGGCGAAGGTGAAGAAGCCGAAGGCGAAGCTGAAGAAGCTGACACAGAAGGTGAAGAGGAAAAAGAAGGTGAAGATGAAATTGAAACCTCCGAAAGTTCCGATTCCTGTGTAACAAACAACAACGGTGACGATTCAACTGAAGAAAATCTTTTCGACAGGCTCAAAAAGGCTGGACTTCAATTTGAAAAAAAATAACCCAAAGTATTTAAAAAAAAATAAAACATCATGGCACAAGTAATTACTCGACTACTTCCTAACCGAAACTTCGATCCGAAAAGCGAAGTCAACATGTTCGCTCTGGATGCTGCATCTGGAGAGGCTGGAACTTTTGTTAAAGTCCTAGCCGCCAATCTATCGGACGATCCTGTTGCTTACGTTAATCGTCCCGATGCTTTCGCAAATAGCCTTGGCAATGCCACTTCTCAGTATCCAGAAGTTACTCGTAAGGTAACTGCTGCTGGAACTGGAGACGGTGGAGTTGTTATAGGTATGATCACTCGCGACGTTCGCGAGACTGATGAAAACGGTGAAAGCCTTCACTTCTATCCTCAGAAAAAAGAGGAACTTCAGTGCGTTGTCTCTGGAGAAGCTAACCCTATCGTTTCTCGCGGAACCGTTGAAGTTAACGTCAGGGGTCTTGCTGGTGGAGTTGCTCCTAACGTTGGCGACCTTGCTGTTCTTGCAGCCGATGGTAAAATCACTGGTGTTAGCGCAGCCGCTGCTACCGCTCAACAGAAAGCCGACACGGTTGGAACCATTCTTGGAACTGGTCTTCGTGTATCTCAACAGTCAACTGACTCTCTTGCAGGTCCATATGCAATGCTTAAATTCTCTGTATAACTTAACCCAATAAACCTCAAGAAAGACTTTAAAAATGCAAATTAAACTAGATAAAACCGAAGATCAAATAGCACTTATCAAAGCTATCGCCTCTAAGGATAGAGACGTTGCTTATGAGGCAAAGGCTACTGTTGCAGAACTCGTTGGTCCTGTGATCAGCGAAGTAATCAATAACGCTCCTAGCATCTCGTCGCTTTACACGACTGCAAGCTTCAGCGAAGATGATAACCTTTCAATGCCTCTTGATCTCTTGCACGATGTAACTGATCAAGATTACATTCGCGTTCACTCACAGACTGTTGCTGGAGGACTTAGCTCCAACGAGATGTTCCCTGCACAGGATGAACTGAAATTCAAGACCTACTCTCTTGACTCCGCTTGGAGCTTCGACAAAAAGTATGCTCGTAAGGCTCGCGTTGACGTTGTTTCCGCTGTCTTCACTCGCATGGCACAAGAATTCCTTCTCAAGCAAGAGAAGACTTCTGTAAACCAGCTTCTCGGCGCACTTGTTGCTGCTGACACTAAAGTTGGTGGTAGTGCTGCTGCTGGAAATCACGTTATCAGCACTCTTGCTGATGATCGTCTCCAGCTTGCTGACTTCAACGCTCTTGTTACTCGCTCCAAGCGTATCTGGAGCAACTACTCTAGCGGAACTCCTGTTGGTGGTTCTATGGTTGGCGTTTCTGACCTCATCATGTCTCCAGAGGCAGTTGAGAGTATCCGAAGCATCGCTTACAATCCTGTCAGCGAGGATCTGTCTCACGGAACTGATGCTACTGACGCAATGCGTGAGGCGGTCATGGGCCAAGGTGGTCTTCCTTCTCTTTTCGGTATTGGAATCATTGAAATTCTTGAGCTTGGTGTTAACCAGCGTTACAACGAAATTTTCGATGCTGTTAATACCGCTGCTGGATCTCCTGTCACTTTCAATAACGCTAAAGATGAAATCATCATTGGTGTTGATCGTGGAAACACTGGACTTATTCGCCCCACAGTTACGGAAGAGGGTTCGTCCACTGAGGTTACTGTTGAATCGGATGACCAGTTCGCAGTTCGTCAGAACAAGACCGGATGGTATGGTAAGATTGAAGAAGGTCGTATCGTTACGGAAGACCGCCGTCTTTCGGGTATCGTCCTCACAGGTGCTTAATAAGAGCCTGTTTAATTAAGAAAAAGCACGACTCGTTAATCGGGTCGTGCTTTTTTGCTTTAAATCAATCATTAAAAATAATATAATAAGGTATGGAAAAACAACAGGAATTTGACTTTTCAGATGGTAAAGATCGTGACGCTAAAGAGCCAAAACAAAGAAGTCAGGCAGAGTTAGAAAATTTGCTTGATATGGGTAAGATGAATCCTTATCAGACTTTGAGCAAAGCTACCTTTATTGAGAGGTTGGATGAAATGGATTTGGACGAAAAGCATCAACTCGCTATCAGGGTTGGAGTTACTCCTGTCAAGAATAACACTCAACTTACAGAGCGACTCATAGACAATTTTGATGATTTCATTTCTAAGTCTAGAATGATTCAAGGCACTACAAGTAACGATATTGACCCTAGCAGTGAAGAGTATAAAAAAATTAAACACCTTCTCTGAACTACTTAAAAAGTGTAACTGTAAGAGATATGAATGATTTACAATCTCTTGCAGAAGACATCGTTACATACTCTTTTCCAGACGATACAGGAAGGTTTCCTGTATCCTTCGTTTCTGGCTGGTTAGAAACACATATTGGTGAGCTTAATGGTTTAACTCACGAAGATTTCTTCATTGATGAAACTGGAGGTATTGGGCCAAGCGGTTTGATGCCAGTAGAAAAGGATATCTTCAAAGCCTTATACGAAGAAGAATACTATGAAAGAGCGGCTAGAGAAGCTCTCAGAGGCATTGTATGGTTAGAAGGTAACGCAGATAGCGTTACTATGGTTAAAGAGGGCGACACTACAATTCAAAAGGTAAGTAAGCATCAAATTTCTAGAACTTTCTCAGAGTTCGCTGCTGCTGCTCGCGGTAATCTTGAAGAGCTTTTGTTTCAATATAATATGCAGAAGTCCTCACCAATAGGAGTCGATAGTGTAGAAGGACTTGCAGACACTGAATACGACTGTTTTAATCACGATCACTAATGGCATCAATATTTAACGACAGCGAAAAAAGCGCGATTGAAAGTCTCTTGGACGATGTTCACGACACTTTCAAAAAAAATATATTTGTTTATGTTGAAGAAGTCACTTCTGTTGATTTTTCAGATACTCAATTCAATCCTATCTATGGTAGGTCTTTCAACCAAGCAAAGACAGCAAAAGATAAAAAGCTGACCAAGCATACGGTAGAAGCTAGAGTTTTTTATGATAGTCAAAAAGATAATGAATTTATTGAAGACATTGGCGCTGGCTCTTCGGAAAATGTAGTTCGTATTAAGGTAAATTACGACGCAAAAGAATTAATCAAGAATGCTTCAGTAATAGAAGTAGATGATGAAAGATACTCTCTGGTATCAGACGCAGAAGCTATTGGGCCTTTCAATAATCCATATTGGAAGATTTATTTAAAACGTGATGGCTAAAACAACTGTCCATATTGATAAAAGAAAACTTTTAGGAGAACTTAGTGCGGGTAGAAATCTAAAGGTTACGTCGAATATTGTAAAAACAGAAGTGGACAAAAAGATTAAAAAGTCTCAGGATGATCTTGTAAGAGAATATGAAAATCACCCTGTTACGCAAGAGATTGATGCTGGTCCAAATGCCTCTAATTCGTCTGGAACACTAGACGGTAAAGGGAATCTTTTTTCTTTTATCGGGTTTAACAGAGGCGATAATCCAACTGCCCCCGTAAAGGCAAGATTAGCAAGGCCAATAAAATCTAAAGTTTCAAAAGCTAGTTTTGGTAATTTTAAAGTAGAAGTTGACGCAGCTACTAAACAAGAACTAGAAGAAGTTAGCCCTATTCCTTGGAGTATCGGAAGAAGCTGGCTAGATGGTATAGAAAAGGGTATATCTGGTTTAGGAAGATATATATTTAAAGGTTCTAATGTAAAGTCTTCTCGTTCGGGAACCGCTATTCAAGTAACTAAATCAAAAGGTGGTAGATTTAAAAATACAAGTTATATTTCTAAAATGCTAAATAATTTTTACAAGCGAATTTCAAAATGAAAACCCAATTTGCCCATAATTTACTTAACTCTTTTTATCTTTGGTTTGAAAGAGAGCTTCTTAGCGATAAGTCTAAGGCTTATAAAACAAATCAAAGCAATACTTTTAAGTATGTGGACTTTCCAGATATTCCCGATTCTCATTTGGGCTATCAGGGTCAGTTTAGACAGCTTGTTGCTGATCATTGTGTAGATCAACCTAACTCTGGAATATTTATTGACGGGTCTTTTGTATCAGGAGATAGCTCTGATATTTATATAGATTACAATGGAGGAAGGGTTATTGTCCCTGCTGCTAGTGGAACTGGTCTTAATATTACAGCAAACAATACTATTAAAGAAGTAAATACTTATGTATCAAGCGATGACGAAGAGCAATTACTTGTTGCTAGTGATTTTGTAGACGCATCCGATTTAACTGAAACATATCTTTTCTCTAAAGACAGCAAGCTAGACGAAAAAACCTATATTTTACCAGCTTGCTTTATCCGTTTGATTAATAATGAAAATGAAGACTTTACTTTTGGTGGACAGGATGAATCAATTACAAGAATTAGAGTAACTATATTAGCTACAGATAATTATTTGTTAGATGGTATTGTGGGACTGTTCTCTGACACGAACGAAAGGTGTATTACTCATGTGCCTTTTGAAAACTCACCATTTGGTCATTTTTATTCAATTAAAGATTATCCTTACTGTTATGAAGACCACGTTTCAAGCCTTTCTGGTAAAACATATGTTAAAGAAGTTAAGTCTTCCAAAACCAAGAACTCTTTTAATTCAGAAAAAGTAGAAAAAAATATTTATATTGGCTTTTTGGACTTTGATTTGTCCACTTACCGATACCCTAGAGTCTAAAATTCGTGTAATTGTCGGTAGAACTAATTTTAAAATATTATGGCACGATCTCGCGTTCTTTCACAAAGTAAAGCTGTTTACGTCACAAAAACTGGTCTTCTACATGGAACTGGCCCAGCACCTTCTGGCGTAGAAGCAACTCAACTACACAGAATTGATAACCTTTCATTTGAAGTGGATATCGCTGGTTCTAGACAAGATATCCGTGAATTCGGTAAACTTGCACGAATTGGAACACTTGTTGATTCTGATCTTAATGCTACTGCTTCTATTGGTTATCTCTTGACCGATGGAGAAAACGAGCATCACCTTGGATTTCAAATCGAAGATTCTATTACAGGAAACTTTGTTGGAAACCTTCAAGGTATTTCTGGCTTCTTGACTGAAGAAGATGACCTTAAAGAGCGAAACGTCTTTATTTGCACAGTTGCAGAAGGTAAAGATGCTTTTGCTACTGAGTCTTGGAATGATCGCACAGAACATGACGTTGTTGGTCTTGGTAATGCATTTATCTCTGATTACGCCGTCGAACTTAGTGTTGGTGACATTCCAAGAGCAGACGTTAGTTTTGAAGCAAGTAACCTTGTTTTTTACACTGGAACAAGCTCTGGTCTTTTCAACCCTTCAATCAGTGAAACCGGCGCTCAAATAGTTGATTCTGGTCAGGCTGCTCTTCCTATTCCTACAACTGGAGATGGCCCTGTTGACGTTCTTCGTCATGGTCAAATTGAGCTTACTCTTCAAGACGAGACTGTTCTTGGCATGGGCGGCACTGACTTGGCTGAATTTCATCCTCAGAGCGTTTCTATTTCTGTCCCATTGGCTCGCGAAGCTCTTGAAAAACTTGGTAATCAGAGAGCCTACTCTCGTCCTTTGACATTCCCGATTGATGTGACACTTTCCGTTAACGCTATTTCAGCAGACCTTGTAGATGGACAGCTTTCCACACTTCTAACTGGTTGTGGCGGTCAAGAGAAAAGAAACATTAATGTTAAACTTTTCGACCGTTGTGACGGCGAAACTCTTCGTTTGGGTTATCAACTCAGACAGGCTGTGCTTGACAGTCAGAGCTTCAGTCAAGACCTTGAGGGCAACGAGACTGTTGACCTTCAGTTCTCCGCTCAGATTGGTGGAGCTACCACTGTTACCGATGGCTTCTTTATGACGGGAAGCTACGATCCAGCCAGCGGAAGCCCACTTACTCCAACTCTGATTAGCGGTCTTGTTGGATAAGATTTATACCTTAGTATTGTTCATAACATTAAAGGCGGGGGTTTCCCCGCCTTTTTTGTGTAATATATAATACAATGAAAACCCGCCCCATAGGTTATCATAATAAAAGCTTTGTTTTTTCTGCTGATATTCAAGTAGGCGCTCCCGAAAGTGGTTTTCTGTTTCAGATAGGAAGGTCGGGCGATCCTGATTTTTATCCAGCTATTTCTTTTTCTGGATCAGAAGGTTTTATATTCGATCAAGAAGGTGAGTTTATTGGCGGGTATAGACAGAACGAGCTTTTTAACATTTCTGGTAATTATTTTTATGGCGACCAGAGTATGTCTGGAGATGTGCTAATTGATTACACTGGAGAAGCAAGATTTTCTTACTTTTTAAATGGGAATCTAATTTCTAATAATATTAATGGTCAAACTGGATTTTTGGAAATGATTCATTTTGAAGACCATGATAATCAGAATAATCTTTTCTTTGAAATAACAAAAGACACTGGCGCTTCTAATGTGATTAGGGATAGTGGCTCTACTTACCTTCTTTCTTCTGAAGGGCATTATCTAGGCTATTTAGATTGATTTTTTTTAAAAAATCAATTATAATTATACGATGAAACCACTTTATACTTTTAAGGTAGGCGAAGGCGAAAATGAGAAAAAGGTCGCTATTTTAAAACCTACATATTCTCAAGTAGAAGCCGCTGAATTTATCTACGGTCAACACTTTAACAAGTTGATTCAAGATGGCTTTATGAGTAGGGCGATGATGGACAAAAAGTTCAATGATATTGGTGGATTGTTCGCTCAAAAAACTCGCGACGAAGTGACTGAATCTATCAAAACTCTTATGGACGTTGGTAAAACTATTGAGTTTTATCATGGAGCAAAAGAGGGCGACTTAGATGAAGAGCAGAAAGAGCAGCTTAAAAATGCTGAAGATAATTATATTTCAATTCAACAAAATATTTTAGAAAAAGATTATAATTTAGAACAAATGTATAATCAAAGTGCTGACGCTAAAGCGGAGCAACATTTGATGAAATGGTTTACACTGCAATGCTCTTACTACTACGAAAAGGTTTTATCTAGAGAAGAGAATAAAGTTGTAGAAGAAAAATTTGAACTTTTTGAAGGTGCTAATTTCGAAGAAAAACTAAATCAATTTAATCTATTTTTAGAAGAAATAGACGATGATGATGATCAGGAGCTTACTGATCGTAAACAGCTTATTATAGAGGCTCTTCCCACTTTGAATAAAGCTTTGAGTCTTTGGTATAAGCAGTTAGCTACAGATCAAAAAAGCATGGAAAAAGCTCTAGAGCAGTTCTTTCCCGAAGAAGAAGGTCAGGAACAGGCTCAAGAAGAATCTGTGGAGTCTGCTGAAGAAGATTCTTCGCCTAAGAAGAAGTCTGCCAAGAAAAAAGCTGCTAAGAAAAAAGTGGCAAAATCTAAAACTGAAGATTGAATTCGGAAAATATAATATCCGAAATACTAGAAGGAGTTTCGCCATTTACTGTTAATGGGGAAACTTTTTTCTTTAAACATCCCACTATAAAAGAAAAGCTTAAAGACTATAAAATAAATACAGAGTCAGAAGCAGAAGGTAAAAAAAGGGGCATCAAAACAGAGGAAGAACTTATAGATCAAGCAATCCGTTCGGGTTCTTGGTCTAAAGAAAATGAAGATAAAATCGAAGACCTACAGTGGCTGGTAGAAAAAACCGAATCATCTATATCAAAATTATCAGATCCAAATCTGGTAAAACATAATGAAAAAACTGTAGATGGATATAAGAAAGAGCTATCCTCTCTTGAACTGGACAGAAATAAGATAACTTACATGTCTTTGGAGAACTATGCGTTATCTAGGTCGCATAAAATTTGTTGTGAAAGAGATTGTTATTACATACATAAAAATGAAAAGAAAAGTCTAAAAACGACTTCAGATAAGAATATTTTGGGTGGATACATACAAGCATATGCAAATTTGGTCAAAAAAGATAATCTAATTAAAGCCGCATATACTCCAGTTTATTTTGATTTAGTTTATATGGCAACATCTCCCTTAGAGCTTTATCCAGAGGGTTTAGAAACAATTACAGTTTTCCAAAAAGACTTACTATTTTACGCTCACATTCTTTGTTCTAAGTTAAAAAATTTAGATGTTCCAGATGGTATTAGGAATGATGCAATTGCTATATTTAACTACAAACCAAAAGAAGATTCTGTGGACAAAAAAGAAGATTTTAATCCTAGAAAATTCGTTGAAAGTAAAGGTGGATTAGAAAAAATGAAACCAGAAGACAAATTATGAGCTAATTCTGTGTAAATAGGTGTATGGCAAGCCCGTCCGCAACAATCAATGCTAATCTGAACATTAATCCTGCGAGCGTCAAATCCTCTCAAAAGAAAGTTCAGTCAGCGTTTAGCAACATTAATTTAAATCCTAAGAGTGTATCGCAATTTAGCAACTCTTTAGGAAGGATAACTGGTCAAGCTACTGAATTTAAAAAGTCAATGGACGCTGCGACTGCGCGTGTTTTTGCTTTTGGAGCCACAGCAACAGTTATCAACGGTATAAGTCAATCATTTAAAGCTTTAGTATCAAGCACAATTGACGTAGAAAAGAGATTAATTGAAATCAACTCTATTTTTGGCGCTACTGAAAAGCAATTTGCTTCTTTTAGAAAATCAATTTTTGAAGTAGCTAAGAATACTGGTCAGTCTTTCGCTGTAGTGGCTGATGGTGCGGCTGAACTAGCTCGTCAAGGTCTTAGTGCGGAAGAGACAGCGAAGCGTCTAAACGCCTCTCTGATCCTTACAAGGGTATCTGGTCTTGATGCAGTTTCTTCTGTTAATTCTTTAACTGCTGCGCTTAATGGTTTTACTTCGGCGGGTTTAAACGCAGAGAATGTGGTTAATAAAATTATTGCAGTTGATACGGCGTTTGCTGTTTCTGCTAAAGACCTCGCTGAAGGATTCCAGCGCGCTGGTTCTACCGCTGAAGATGCTGGTGTTTCCTTTGATGAACTTCTTGGCTTAATAACATCAGTCCAACAGAAAACTGCACGTGGTGGTGCTGTTATCGGTAACGCATTTAAATCTATTTTTACTCGACTTAGCAGGGGAACCACAATTTCAGAACTACAAGAACTTGGCGTTCAAATTGACGCATCTCAAAGCGGTGTTCAAAAACTACAAGCTCTTTCCGACGCTTTAGAAAACGTGGGCAATCCGACTGTTGCTAGTAAAATTAAAGAACTGGCTGGCGGTGTTTTCCAGATTAACGTTGTTTCTGCTGCCCTTAAAGATTTATCAAGTGAAACTTCAATTTTTGCTGATGCTGCGTCCAAATCAGCCGCTGCTTCCAATGAAGCCTTCTCTAAAAATGAAGCTCTTAATAAAAGTCTTGCTGCTCAAATTAATGCCTTAGTTGTCGGAGCAACTAACCTTGCAGAAAAGCTTGGACAACTTACACTTGGACCTGTTATTGGTGATTTAACTTCGCTTGCTACTAAATTTACCGATTTTTTAAACAGTGCTTTAGATGAAGATTCGGGTAGCAATTTGATAAAAGGCTTCTTTCAAGGTATAGCTGCTTTTATACAAGGGCCGGGTATTATCTTAGTTACAGGAGCTTTTTTGAACATCTTTAAGATTGTTGCTAAGTTTGCAAAAGAGGGTTTTCAAGACCTTCTTAAAATCGGTTCTGGACAAGAAAAAATTAAATCTATTGAGGCTGGAATTGTTCAATTACTTAGTCAAGACGAGGCACTTAGAGACAAAATTGTTAGCACTACTCTTACTCAAGCTCAAAAAGAACAGCTTGTTATTGATGCAATTAGGAGAGAAAATGCTTTACTTAGAGAACAACAGGCAATTCTTGCTTCATTAGCGTCAGGCGCAGCTAGGGCTGGTGTTGTCGGCTTCGGTGCTGGAAAAGGCTTTTCTGGCAAAAAAGGGAAGGGGTTTGCAGTTGGAGGTAGAGTCACTGGCGGCTCTGGAACCAAAGACGATGTTCCAGCTATGCTTACTGCTGGGGAGTTTGTTATTAGAAAAAGCTCTGTTGATAAGTTTGGTCCAGCTTTCATGTCTAGGATTAATGAAGGTGTTCTTCCTACAGGCTTTGCTAGAGGTGGTGCAGTTGGAGCCGCTCGTAATCCACTGTCCACCAAGTCAGAAAAGGATCTTAACAGAATTATTAGTAGCCCTAAGTCTAGTGCTAGAGATATAGAAAACGCTCAATTGGCATTAGCCTCTAAACGAGCGGCAATTCCACAACCAGTATCACTCAACCCTAGTGGACATCCTCTTTTACTTCCTTCAATCTCTGAAGTCGCTAAAGTTCGTGCTGCTGAAGCGGCTGGTGGTGGATTTTTAAAAGGAACAGTTAGATCACGCAGTGGTGGTGCTGGAACACCTTTTATTTTTAGTTCTAATATTGACGCTTTTAGCCCTAAATTAAAAAAAGGTCAAGCTGATCCATTTGAAGCAAGAATTGAAGAGTCAGTTGAAGAAGCAATTCTAAAAGCTGCTAGTGATTATGCGGAACTGTTAGATCCCCCTTTTAGATCAGAAGGTGCTTCAAAAGATAAACTTAGAGCCGGTTTTAACTCAGGCGCTATCAGAGCAGCGGCGGGAACCGCTTTTGAAACAGCGATCACTACCGTTTTAGGAATGCCAAATCTAAAGCAGACCGCTCGTTTTGATATTCCAAAGTCAGCCTTTAACAAAGAATTGAAACAACTTTTTTCAATTCAGAAACAAATATCTAAAGCTGGTGAAATTAAAATATCTGGATCAAGAGATAACTTAAATAGCTTTGCTGGCAAACTATTGTTCTTAAAAGGTGGTGCGGCAACTGCAAGAAAACCCGTCGCTGGTGGAAGGGCTAAAAAATTTGCTATTGGTGGCGGGGTAACAGGTGGCTCTGGCACAAAGGATGATGTCCCTGCAATGCTTACTGCTGGTGAGTTTGTAATAAAAAAAGACTCTGTAAATAAATTTGGAACAGGCTTCATGTCTGCTATAAATGAAGGCAAACTTCCTGTCGGTTTTAATAAGGGCGGCGCTGTAGGTGGCGACCAAGGGGGCTTAGGTAGAGGGTTTCTTGTCGGCTCACTTTTTAGTTTTGCAACACCTCTTTTAAACAAAGGTATTGAGCAATTCAATTCTGCCGCTGACGAAGTGGCAGCTTTAAGTGAAGAAACCCAATCCTTAGAAGACGCTTTAGAAAAAGTTAATAAAAAGGTTGAACCAGAAAAATTTAACCAATTAGAAAGCGAGCTTGCTGACTTAAATAAGCAATTGGAGGAAGCTAAAACAAATTCAGCAGATTTTAGCGCAAGAACTTTTGATGTAACTAATGCTATAACAACAGCGGGATTTGCGCTAACGGCTTTTGAAGAGCCGTTGAGAAAAGGCGCTAAAAAACTAGCACCTTTTACAAAAGCGTTAGGCTCAATATTTAATACGCCAATCGGAAAAAGGGGAAGGGGCAGAAGAGGGCAAAAAGGTGGTGGCAGTGGAATTGGTAGAGATTTGGCAGTATTTACAGCTTCTGATATTGCGGGGCAAATAGCAGCAGATAAAATTCTAAACAGGGGGGCAAAAGGTGGTCCAAAAATTGCCTCTAAATTACCTAAAGCGGGAAGACTTGGAAAAATAGCTGGACTTGCTCAAACAGGATTTTCATCTTTAAAAGGGCTAATACCAAAAAGAACTGCTAAATCACCTTTAGCTGGTGTGTCTTCTAGTAATCTAAGAGCTTTAAGAGGTAAAGAAGCTTTTCGATTCAACAAAGCTGGAATAACCGACAAAGCGAACATTGCCTCTAGATCGACAAGAATACAATCGATTAATGCAGAATTAGCCAGAAGACCTACAGTTAGTAAATTACCCCCTGTGAATGCTGGATTTAGGGAGAGGGCTGGTTTCGCAGTCAAGAATAGTAGAGTTGGTAAAGCTGCCACTAGACTTGGTAATACTAAATTTGGCAGAGGCGCTAAAGTTGCTGGTAGATTTGCTGGAGTCGGTGCTGTGCTTGCTGCACCAGCGTTCGTAGCAGCGGAGGCTGTTAGCTCTAAAAAGGCTAGGGATCAGAGATTTGAGGATGATCTTCTTGAAATGGACCCAACAAAATTTTTAAATGGTCTTGAAATCATGGAGAGAGAGGCTGATATTATAGCCGAAAAATTAAATCCCTTTGATAAGTTTAGTGGTCCAGATGGAGGAATTGGTAAGGGATTATTAGAACTTCTGGATATACCAAAGGTTCTAGTAGGTATTGGAGAATCTGCTGGTTTGGTGGCAGCGAGTCTTAATTTAACTTCTGAAGAGCTTGCAGATATGAACACAACTATAGGGGTAACTGACAAGGTTATAGATTCATTCCAATCGGGCGCTTTAACGGGTTTTAATCCAGCCCTTACCAGAATGGAAAAAGATATTGAAGATAGTCTGTCAAGCATTTCTAACATTGTTACACAGTCAGGTTTTGGAAGAGATTTATCAATAGCATTTAAAAGTGAATTAGACATTCTTAAACAAAATGTCGCTTCTGGTGGTCTAGGAGCGGGTATTCAAGCTCAACAAACCGCTTTGGACGCTCTTCAAAATTCACCTTTAAGAGACTTTGCAAGCCCACAAGACATAAAGCGACTTGATACACAGAATCTAAAGAGAAGTCAACGTATAGAAGTGAGCCAAGAGGGTCTACAGTCAAACGCTGCTTTTAACAGAGCGAAAGGAACTATTGAAAGCAACAGGCTTGCAAGAATTGGAGAATTAACAACAAGTAACGATGCTAACCTTAGTGGAGTAAACGCTATGGTAGCATTTTCAGGTAAGTTCGCCATTGATAAGCAAATAGCAGGTCTTAATAAAACTATCGAAGATGCTAAAAAGATTCTTTCTGATGAAGGAGCTACAGAACAAGAAAAAGAACGGGCAACTAAAAGTGCAAAAAAAGCAGAAAAGGCGATAAAAACTGCCGAAAAAGATAAGTCTGCTCTAGATCAAGCCGCAGCTATAAACGAACAGGCTAGAATACAAGCTGAGATTGCACGAGAAATCCCATCGATTTTAAGACAAGCGAGTGTAGATGGTGACGGCCAAGGAGTTATAGACAGATTTGAGGCTTTTCAAAAGAGGTTTTTAGAAGAAGGCGGCTCTGAAGAGGACTTGCAAGAAGTTTCAAAACAGCTTCGATCTAATTTGGAATCAGCCGTTAACCGTCAACAAGCAGTATTTCAAAAACATATAACTGAAATGGAAGCAACCATTGCAGAAGATATAAATTCTAGGCTTGATGCAAACAAAGTTCAACAACAATTTATAAAAGATTTAGAGCAAAATTTTGGATCAAACATAAAAGATTTTGAAAAGTTTTCAGATCCAGCCACCATACTTAGTCAAATTCCAGAATTAGGAGATAGATCGGGTATGTTTGACTTTCTTAAAAGTCTTGACGTTTCAGACGATGCTGCCAGAAAAGGATCTCTGGCAACGAGTTCTGGAAGCCTTGTCAATGCCTTGGCTCTTGGTTCGGGTGATCGCTTGGAGGATTTGGTTTTTGGAACAGGCTTGAATGATGGAAGGGAAAATTTAGAGGAGAAAAGAAAAGAACTTGAATTTCGCGAACAGAGGGAAAAAGAGATTATAGCAAGAGGTGGAAGCCCTTTAGAAATAGAAAATGCAACGAAAGCTAAAAATCAAGCGCAAGAGGATTTTGATAAAGCAGAGGCAGATTTGAAAACATTTAATCAAGAAGCGCAGCAAAAAGCCAGATCGCAAGTATTCACAGCAGACGAACAAGCTCTATTTGATGATATTAATAAGCGGGCTACTTCTGTAAATGTCGATGCTCTTCAAGGAAAATTCACAAAAAGTGGACAAAGATTTGGGGTAAATGCTCTTAATCAAACTTTAGAGAGTCGAGATGAAATAAACACTGGTGCTGATCTTATCGCGAGGATTCAAGAGCTAAATGAGTTCCAAAGAGGGATTGCACAAGCTGATATAGATCCATCAGACAAGGCGGCAAATGACGCTTTAATACAACTTGCAGCGACAGCCGCCGCTGAAAAGGAGGCGCTAGAATCAGCTTTAGAATCAATCAGAGGAACAGAAGGTTCCGACGAACTAATTGAGCAAGAAAGGGAGCTTAGACAGGCCGGAGTCGCCGCATTAGAAGACTTAAACACAAAATATTCAAAGCAATCAGAAGTTATTGCTGAACTTAATGTAGCGTTGGCTGCTTTTAAGAAAACTCTAACAGGTGGAGGCGATAGCGGAGACACAGAAGGAAGCTCAGGAGCGGACGCTACACCAGAGGGATAATAATGCCTTTAATAATTACAAAAATAACAAACGCAAGCTCAAGCATAGAGTTTAACTATTTAAATAGTGAACATGTTTGGGGCTTGATTTTAAATGCTAATTATGAATTTTCTATTCACGATGCTAGGATGGAAGATGGCGATACTTTATTAGAAGGCATTGAAGCATTACAAAATGCTTACATGAGGCCAAATATTGCTGCTAAAATAGGCATAGATGAGTTTAGAAATGGAGAGATTACTTCTTTAAGTTTACCAGACTCAAGTAGGGCGGGTATAACAACTGCTAGTGTTGCTATCACAGAAAGGATTAAGCTAGACTCGGACGATGGTGTTCTATACGACATAACTCAAAATATTCCATCGCCTCAAGATGTAGAATCGTTTTCTGAGGATTTCTCATTCTCTAGATCAGAGAATTCTTATTCTTATAATAGAACCGTTAATTTAAAATACAGACAAGATACTGCTAGTGATTTTTTCAACAAAGCTTATCTTTTTATTAAAGGAATGTATTTTAATAATCGCCCTTCTTATGGTTTTCAAGAAGATGGTATTTCAGAACATGCAAGATTTAATCTTGGCTTGAAACCAGCCATTTCTGAGTTTTATGATATTTTAAACAAAGAGGTCAGATTTACTGAGTCATTTTCTTCTAATCGTATAGAAACAAAAAATGGAATAACCTTTTCTAAAAAATCTACACACAGTCAATCATTGACAGACGAGGGCTACACTCAAAAAAAGTATAACATTGAAGTGAAGGCACTACAAAACCCTATTGAAACAAATCTAAATTCTGGTATGCAGATATGCTTGGATGATTTGATTTCAGAAAACACTGCCGAGTTTGGAACACCATCTTCTATAGAAAAAACCTTACAATCAGACGGCGGTTTGGCTTCTCTTTCTGTATCGTTTACTAATGATCCAAGACAAAATTCTATAACCAGTATAGATTATAGCGCATCAAAAAAGGATGGAGATTTCGAAGATTATTCTTTTTCTTTAAATGTGGTTACAAAAGGCCCAAATAAAAACGACGCTTTCGATCAATCTCGTTTGTATTTACAAAATAACCCTAATATTGCAGTAGATAAAATAGCAATTTTATTTCCAGAGACTGCATCCATAAATTTAAATGAAGTTTCTAGGTCCATTTCTTTCAACCCTTTTAAAAGAACGGTTTCTGCAAGAATAAATTTGACAACAAATCCAGACTATGCAGACGAAAGTGACAATATTTTGAAAAGAAATGTTTCTATATCTGACAAAAAGCAAGTTAACAGGGATGCTGTCATACCTATTCTTGGAGACAAACAATTCATAATAAAAAATCAAAATAAAAAAGTCGGAAACAGAAGCGTATCTGTAAATATGGTTTCTGATAAAAATTCTTTGGTAGAAGACTCTATACTGCTTGCTTCTGGTCACGCTCCAGAAGCTGATTATAAATATTTAACATCTAAAACAACTATAGAGAACCCTTTACAAAACAGTGTTTCATCTAAGTTGGATTTTACTTTTTTTGATTAATGATTGATATTTCTTACGGAGGATATTCTTTCCCTCAACCGCTTCCATTTGTAGGACAAGACGAAACGCCTATTTTTATAAGTGGACGAGTGGATCATTCTTTAATGTCTATAAATCTTATAGGACAGTTGACCGGATGTGATTTACCTTCATTGAAGGCGCAAAAAGAACAAATGGTTCTTGCTTTATCTAGTGGTTTTCAAGAACTTACTATTGGAAATACTGGATTCAATTATGCGAAGCCTATCAACATAGATTTTCAAGATTCTGATTTAACTAGAATATTACCATATAACGTTTCATTCGAAGTTTTTCATCAAAAGGACTTTTCTGAATTTTATGGCATTTCAAATCCCGTCGATACTTGGGAATACCAAGAGGATGAGCAAGGCAGAAAAGTTAGCGTAACTCACAATGTCAGTGCTAGTGCGAAAAAAACTTCTGACACAGATACTTTAACTGTAGCAAAACAATTTGTAGACTCACGCTTAAAGGGGTTTGATAATATGTCGCTATTCTTTACGGGAGACACTTCTATCTTAGTTTCAAAAGACGAAACAGTTAATAGACTAACAAACTCTTATGGAGTTACAGAGGTATATGAACTTAGTGAATCTCTTGCTGGACACGATAAACCTGATTCAATAGTAAGACCTAGCTGCCAAATATCTTATGATAGTAATGAATCACTTTCCTTAACAGTTGACGGAACAATTTTTGGAGGAATCAGCGGTAGCGCAGAAACTGGTCATTTTACGCCACAGGATGCTACTGAATTCGCTAAAAACGCTGTAAGAAGATCAAAAATTGATTTTGAAGATTCATTATATGGCGACATTTTTCGTGAGCCTCAATCATTTAATTATGACATAGATACTGGAGCCAACGCGATTTCTTTTAGCTTTTCTTTCAAAGATCCAACTGATTTTCGAACTGGAGAAGTATTACATGATTTTTCTTCTTCAATTGAAGCATCAAAAGATCAAGGAGGGGTCACACTTTCTTTGAATGGAAGAGTTTATTATAATGGAACTAAAGATATCTTCTTAACAGACACACCAGAACAAGAGCAAAGATATCAAAAAGTTGAGGCGTTCTTTAGTGGGCTTGATCAATATCCTATTGCTCAAACTCATTTTCAGTATTTCAATGATTTTAATTTAAATTATAATTCAAATCCTTTAGATACTACTCTTCAAAATTTTAGCATAGACAAAAAACCTCATTCTGCTGAGATTAACTACAGTCATTCTTATTCAAATGTTCCAGACCTGTTTTCTGGTTTGCTAAAAAATGCTTCTGTAAGCATCGAAACTCAGCATCCAATTGCTAGATATGGAATCAAGCCGACGATTGATGGTTCTTTTGCAGTCCAAGAACTTTATGATACTTTAGAAACAAAGTCCGTAAGCGTAAATGGGGTTTTAACGGAAGGAACTGACGTTGATTCTGTCACCTCTTTTATTTATAATTATATGTCGCAACACTCTGGAAGTTCATCTTCAATATCTTCTGACACAATTGAAACTGGAAACAATAATATATCCATATCAAGAACTTTTGTAAATGAATAACACTCTTTCAACATTAGCTAATGCCTATTTGAATCAGGGAACTGGTGCTATCATGCTCTATTATTCTATGGAGGATGAAACCACTGGTGTTGTAGGCTCTGGAGGAGAGTTTACAGGCGTTGTAATGAATGTGTCACCGTCTTCTACTGTCGGACAACACACAGGGCTTGTGATAGGAGCTACAGGAGCCACAGAAGCAGAAGCTGGCTCAAAGTTAGAGTCTTTCTTCTTAAACGAAAAGAGCGGTGTTGATCTTACTTTTTCCAGTATTAAGTTCGACGGATTCGCTAACGAAGGATTCATGTCTCCAGATGACCTTGAAACTGAATTATCTTTTCTATTTTCTTTTGAAAAGATAAAAAGAAAAAATGGTGTTCTTTTTGGAAATCTTGTAAAAGATACTTTTGATGATGGTGAAATATCTTTCAATTATGGTAAAGGATTTAACATAGGCATAAACGATAGAAACAAGCTTTTCTTTCAAGGCATAGATTCCGAGGTAGGAGAATATGTGCTTGTAGCTGATGATTTGGAATTAGCTAACAAAAATATTTGTTCCGCTACTGTTTCGCCCTTTCAAGTATCGTTTTCAGTTTATAATTTAGCAGACGATGACTTTAAAACTTCGTCTCTGAGAACTGACAGCAAGATAGAAAATATTGAATACACTGGTAATTTTTACATTGGTAAATCAGATCATTACATCAGAGAAGGGGATACTTTTAGTGGATACTTAGATCAGTTTATGATTCTCACTGGCGTTCATAATCCAAGTGATTTAAAAACCTTAGCTTCTGGTTTTGTAGCAACTGGTTCGCCTATTTCTGGAGCATCATATATAGATACTGTTATAACTGGATCTGAAGTCACACTTATAAAACCAGTAGGCATTACGGGGTATCAAGCTGTTATAACTGGTTTTCAAGAAGTCATTGTAGATTCTGAATTGATTGAGTTTACTCTGATACAAAACGAGTTTACTCCTTTGACCTTGAAAGATGGGGATAGGTTTATTACTGGATATACTTTACCTAACAATTCTGGTGCATTTGTAGAAGAGACTTCTTTTTTAATTCCAGAAAATAATTATACTGATACTGGAAACGATGCACATGCAACGCTAGGACTAACTGATGGATCTAATATAGTTACTGATTTTACTGTGCAAAGCAGTAGGATAGTAAAAACAACAGGGACTCTCCCTCTTTATGGTGTAAGTGGTGTTACTGGTTTTTTGGTTGGGGAACCAACGGGGTATTTAAAAACATTTCTTAGTGAAGAAATATTGAGAACTGGCAACTTAGTAGAAAATCTAATTTTTAGAGAAGGTTACATAGAACAATACAAACATGATTACCTTCACTATCTTTCGCATAGGATATGATTGAGTATATTCAAAATACTGGAACAGTTTCAAGAAAAGAAAATTTTAATAATCTTGGACAAATTACCGATGGTGTAGGTTTTATATCTAGTCAAGACCCCTTGACTAATGAAGTTTACATTAATGGTCAAACATTACTAGAGACAGAAGCACAGATTGACCTTGTTGGTCAAAAGGAGATAATAACTCACACTGGGGACTTCTTTTTGTCTGGATCTTTACTTAGATCCTCTACAGGATTTGCTGATTTTTCTAGTTTTGATAGAAAAAGTAATTTAAAACATGATTTCATAGAAAGCGGCGCTCATCCATTTTTTTACTCATCTGTTCACAGTGAGCTTATTACGGGTTTCAGTGGTGTTGCTGGAGACTTGGCGGGAGGTCATGTCTTTTTAAATGGTGCTAAACTTGTAAGCGGTCAAGACTACATAGAAGATTTGAATGGTAATTTTGATTATATTGGATCAACTCAAGAAACTGGATGTTTATTTTTAATGCCAGCTAAAGATGGATTTCATACAACAGGTGTTTATGATATAACTGGAGTTTTTTTTAATTTAAATACTACAGTTGGATTTTTAAATGGAATCAGAGTCGATGAAGACGAGTTGCTTGAAACCTCTTCTTTGTTGCTAGATATAATAAACACTGGCTTGAACTCTCATGTTGAATTTGAAACTGATATAAACCCACAAACGATTGTTTTTTAATGCCTACAGAAATTGATATAAAGAAAATAGGATCGCTATTTGGTGGTGAAATTATGAGCTTAAATTATAATTTCCAAGCTGGATCTGAATCTTCAACATGCACTTTGACACTTGTTAGTGAAAACAATACTTTTTCTATACCCAAGATGAATGAAGTGGTTTCACTTCCTCCTTTTGGTATTCAAATGGCGGTCTTAGAAACACGTATTCGCCAAGACCCTTTATACAGTGTTTTGCAAGTGGAATTAATTGATTCCATGTCAGAGATTCTAGACAAAGAATTAGTTCTTACTTATGGAACGCATACTGATCTTCGGGGCGAACTATCAGCGGGAGTATATGAAATAGAAAAAGAACTTTTTGCTCCAAGATCAGCATATCCTCCAACAACACTGTTTAACAATAACGTAACTTTTCCCGCGACATCAAAAAAATTCAGAAAAAATTACGGAGATGGTAAAAACGCTATTGGATTTGGAAGATTAACTTTAAAGAAAAAGGTCGAAAAAATTATAACTGTTGAGGATATTAATGACATAAATATCACGCGAGGAATTGAAGATCAAACAACTGTAGTTTTCGATGGGCTTGAATTAAATAGAGATTTAACTGACGATCAAGTTATTCTAGCTGATGAAGGATTAACAATGTTAAAATATTCATTCGATAACTCTTCATTAAGTTTTGGATATACTTTATCAAATCTAATTGAATTAATTAAATCAAAAGGTATTTCATTGGAAGGGTTTGAAAATTTAAATGAAGACAATGTATTATTTTCAGACTCAGGAACAATAAGATCAGTTCTAACAAGCGTATTGTCAAAAATAGGTAGGTCTTTTTATGTAGATCCAATTACTCAAAAAATACATATCATAACAAACGCTGATATATCATCTATAAATCAAAATTTAGATAAATTGTATTCAAATTTTGAAAATACAGAAGCCGCAGAACAGCTTTCCTTGAGTAAAAGCATAAAAAATGTGCAATCAACTGCAACTATTGTAAAAGGAAATGCTAGTTTGTTTAAACCAGATCAGGCAAACCAAGGAGAGCAAGGACCGCCAAGATTATTTAAACAGCGGTTATACAAACTTGATACAGAAAGGATAACTAAGACACTATTAAACGCTCAAGATATATTTCTAATTGAAAGGGTGGCTCCTTTTTTCCAACTAACTAAGGATAGACTTCTCACGGATAATTATATTTTTGCATTAGCTGGTGTATCTAATGGAACAGACAGGTGGGGCGATCTATATGGGGAAAAACAATATAACTATGAAGGAGTAATTCCAAGATTTGATCCCACGTCCGGCGATGAACAAGCATGGTATGAAGACATGGTTAAAGACCGATCAGCATTTAATTTTAAAGATTTTAATGAAGAAACTAGCGACCAAGCTATTCGTCTAGTAGCGACTAAAAAGAAAGGGGAAAAAGAAAATAGAAATGCTATTTCTGCAAGTCAAGACGGCTATCTTGAACTTGTTGATAATTTTATCACTCTTTGGGGTGGTGTTTATTTTAGTAATCCCGCATCATTTGATAGAATGGATAGACGCTTATACACCGAAAAAGTTTACAGCGGAGACAGAACACAACCATATACTTTTGCTCAATACGATGCAGAAGAATCAATAACTAATGTGGATGAACTTTCCTTCTTGGTTAATTTAATAAGAAGATATGCTCAGAAAACAGGAATAAGGGCAAAAAATTTAAAAGTAAAAGAAGTAGCGGCATTAACAGCAGCGCCTCAAGGCGGTAAAGGAGGAGGTCGATATGTTATCGCCGTCAGAAACATGAATTTTTTCAGCGATGGTATAATTCAAGACGTAGATTTTAGAGAGCAAATTGAAAACAATTATTACCAGTTTGATAACAGTGTAGGAGACAATTATCTTGCTTTATCTCCCGAAGGATTTCGTCCCGCTAAGTTTGTAGCTGATGCGTGTAATCGAGCGTTTGATAAACAAAGAGAACTGACAAAAAAATCAATCATTACAAAGTATCAGATAGTCACAGATAGCGACAACGATAGAGGCGATCAAAAAGGTCGTCCTGAGTTAAATTTTATTGATCATATACCATCTAAGGTAAAAAACTTTTCTAAAAAAGCTTTAAATGTTTTTAGTTCTGATTATACTGAGACTAGAGCTTTTATAGAAAATATAAATTCTTTTAGTCCAGAATTTGAAGGTCCATTTGTGACAACCGATATAAAATATTACAGACCTCCTAAGAGAGATGATTTTCAAATAAAAAATGGAGTTGATTCGATTGCTGTTTCAATGAGCGAGCAAGGGGTTACTACATCTGTTAAATACTCTTCAAGGAAATTTGCAAAAATTGATAGCTCATTAACTAAACATGATCTAAATGGCTTGTCTGCATCTCCTTTTAGAGAAAATTCATCAAATGCCTTTACTAAAAATCAGCAGTCGAATTAATCCAACAAGCCTAAAATAATTCTAGCTTCTTTTGCTGGTATGTCTGAAAAAGAATCCCAAAGTGCAGCATCTTCATTTCTATAAAGTTCTTTTTTCCAAAGCTTTCGCAAAGTCCCTTTGAAGTCTTTTAAGTCTTTAAATTTACTAGACAGAGTTTCTTGTGGACTGAATGAAGCGGAAGATACGGTTTTAGTTTCTAATACATCAGATTCATCTTCTTCTTTCTTTGGAGTAGACTTATCAATTTCATCTGCACCAACGATATGAACGTTCAAGAAGTTTCTTACACAACGGACGAAAGCTCTATTAGCTGCAATTGATTCTAAAAATTTAACAGAGAAGCCGTCGCAGTTATTTGAAGTGGCATTTGCTACTTCTGTAAAGTCAATAGACTTGTGATTCGTCTCATAATTAGGAGTAAATTTAACTTCACATTTAACAACCGCTCTATCGTAAGATGCTTCTATAACTGTAAAATTTACGCTCTTATAACCTCTAAGTTTCAGAAGCTCCTTGATACCAGATAGTTTGATCAAAAGCTGATGATCTTTTAGACCCTTGACTGAATCTGGAACTTCTTTGTTGAACTTCTCAAACCAACCTTTGTTGGGGTAAAGATGTTCGTCATTGATCATGGCTCGCCAATCGACAAAACCATCTTCATTGAACATATATTGAATATTTTCTAGCAGACCATTTTCATCTCTTGAAACTTTTTTCGGTCCGATTGAGTTGTCTATTTTTTTTGCTTTACTCATAATCTATTACAAGTATAGATCATTAGTCAAATATAGTCAACCCCTTTTTTAACCTTCACACGCAGAACAATTATCTTCATTGAACTTTCTGAAAAGCTCTTGCGCTGCATTGCTGCTATGCTGATAGTAAAGACTTTTTACTCCAGACTCCCAAGCGTAAAGAGTTAGTTGATTCATTTCTTTAGCAGAAACACCCGATGGAATCATAATATTAAGGCTTTGACCTTGATCAATATGTTTCTGACGTTGCGCTGCTTGTGTGATAATCTCTTTTTGAGAAATCTCAGCGAATGTCTTAAATACAGCCTTTTCTTTTTCAGTTAAGAAATCGAGTTGCTGAACAGAACCGTTGTTTCTCAAGATAGAGTCCCAAACATCGCTAGTGTTTTTATCTTTTTCTTCAAGCAGCTTTTCAAGATACTTATTTTTAATAGTGCCTTTGAACTTGGCTATGTCCTTTACATAGTAATTACTTTTGAAAGGTTCAATGCTTTGTGATACTTGACCAAGAATAAAAGCAGACGAAGTATTTGGAGCCACAGCCATGCGAGTAACCCATCGCTCTCCTCGACCCTCTAGCATTGGAGGCTCGCCCATTTCTTTAGCTGCTTTCTTGGATACTTCAAGACTTTGATTTTTAATTGTTTCAAACATTTCTGTATTCAACATCTGAGCCTCAAGAGACTCAAATGGTATCATTTTACTTTGCAGAACAGAATGATAACCTGTAGCTCCAATTCCAATCGCTCTTTGATTTATAGCAAAGTTTCTTGGTCTTTGCATAAACGAAACACCCTCTGACTTTTGGATAAATTCAGTCAAAACCGAATCAAGAAAAAGAGACATGATCTCTACAGCATCAGTATCTTTCCAATCATCATAATGAAGCAAGTTCATTGACCCCAAACAACAAACAAAAGACTCATCCTTATCAGACGATAGCATGATTTCAGAACACAGATTTGAACTTTTGATATCTCTATGTTTGTCCTTATAAACTTGTGGAGCAGCGTTATTTGCGTTGTCGTAAAAATAAATATAAGGCAGTCCAGTTTGTGCGCGGCTCTCAAGAACTTTAGCCCAAACTTTACGCTTGTCCTTGTCTCCATCTTTCATCTCTTCAATCCAATCATCTTTTACAACAACACCAGTTAAAAGGTCTTGAATAGGATGCCCTTCTTTTCTAATATTCAAGAAGTCTTCAATATCCCCATGTTCAATAGGCAGATATGCTGCCATTTTCCCTCTACGAACATCTGCTTGCTTGCAGACATGAGACACTGAATCAAATAGCTGCATAAAAGTTACAGCACCATCTGATATGCCTCCCGTAGAAATGGCTGCACCTCGCTGTCTGATTTCACCAAAGTAGCCAGAAGTGCCACCTCCCATTTTTGTCATCATCCCCACTTCGGCTGTATTGTAGAGAATTGAGTCCATAGTGTCTTCTACGTGACTGTTGAAACAGGAGATAGGAAATCCCCTCTTTTTTCCAAAGTTAGCCCACACAGGAGAAGAGAGAAGAAAGTGACCTTTCTCCATGTGATAATAAAAACGATCTGCAAACCCCTCTTTTCCAAGGTAGCGTTCTGCTGCCGAAGCAATACTTTTAATTCTCTCAATCGCGTCCTCGCCTTCTGACAAGTAACCGTTACTAAGAAAGATTTCTGATTTTTTGTTTAGCCAATTCATTTTTTAGAAAATAGAGTCTTCGTCAAAAGACTGATCAAATTTGTTGTAAGCAGTAGGTCTTTGATCAAAAAAGTCAACATGAACATCACTTAAAAGTTCCTCATTAAACCATTTGGTTTTTACAAGTTGTTCTTCGTTCGTTTCAAAGATGGGGTCGAGTCCGATACCAGAAAGACTTGTGTTGAGCCTGTCTTTTACAAATTCTTCGACCTGTTCTTTCTTTATAAAGTCAGTATCGCCTTCTTCCAAAATCCAATCCAATACTTTATTTTCTGCGTCAAGAGCTTTTTTGCAATAGTTATAAATCAAAGATTTAAACTCGTCATTAAAATACTCTGGATGCTCTTCTCTGATTTGCCTAATGATATAAGTGCCAAAAGAACCATGCAGAGCTTCTTCTTTAGAAGTCGCCGCCACAATATTATTCACAGCTTTAAGCTTTTTGCGATGCTTGTTGAAAGACATGATAATAAAAAATTGAGAGAATAAAGAGACGTTCTCGATAAAAAGAGAAAATAAAACAATCGACTTAACGAAGTTTTTCTCCATTCGTGCCGTAGCAAAATCCTTATATTTTTTAAGATAGTTATGCCTGTCTATGATAACTGGAATATCATAGATTTTTTCGAACTCATTGTTGAGTCCCATAACTTCTAGTAGGTGCGAATAAGCCCTTTCATGCCTAACTTCTGATTCAGCAAAAGTTGCGCCAACCATCTGCACTTCCGGTTTAGGCAAATGGGTATGAATATTACCCCAAAAAGTTTTTACACTTACTTCAATTTGAGAGATCAAAAGTAGGCATTTTTTAATAACCTCTTTCTGCTCTTTAGTCAGTTCTGTGTGATACTCTTGAACGTCCTTTTCCAAAGCCTTGCTCCACTCTGTATGGACCCAAAACGAACGGTTGATGGCATCTGTATATTCTTCACACTCTTTATATTCAAACGGCTTAAAATGCTCCCGTGGAGCAAAAATGTCTCTACTCATAAGATTTATCTAATTCGGCAATTTTTATATTAAAACAGTCACTTCTGAAAGTAAAGTTATTACTCTCATCTTTATCGCCTTTCTTGTATTCAGTTGCCTCTTGAAAGAAATCCTTTTTAGATTTCACCCCAAGAAACCAACCTACAGAGTAGTCGTTCTTGACACGAACGAAAGCATACACATCACAATCTTGAATTCTTGTGCTTGTAGCTATAGAACAATCGTATTCTTCCAATGGCTTTACGGAAGTGCGTTTTGTTTTGGCATCAACCTTGGTTCCATCATCCAACACAAGATCGTAATCATAAGTGTTTTCGACTTTTCCACCCATAACTTTTTGGGCGATAAATTCTCCAATGAAACCAGCAAGATTTCCCTGACCCTTTGTTATGCTTTTGTGAAGCTTACCCATTTCAACTGCCTTTTTTCTAGCAGCGCAGAGCATAGTGTCAGTAATTTCTACTTGAATCATGTAGTAGAATCTTACACGGATAATCTAAATAAGTCAAGGTAAAAAAGAAGAAAAAGATACTATTATGCACGATAATATTTTTTACGCTAACATAGCCACCGGATTGTATCTAATTCGGCAAATAATTAGATAGTTTTATTTTTTTCTAGCGCCCCAAATACCGCAAAGCCATGAAAATTTTTTGAATTTATCACTATCTCTAACTTCTTCATTAACTGCTTTGGTTAACTCTTCAAAGCCACCTAATTCATCATCTGGTTCTGGATAATCGTGACCAATAATAAGCCCTCCAGATTTTAATTTTGGTGTCCAAGATAATATATCTAGTTTTACATTATCGTAATCATGCTCTGCGTCTATAAAAACTATATCGAGAGACTCGTCATCGAATTCTTTCGCCGCTTCCGATGAATATTTTTCTAAGATAGAAACAGAATCTAACAAACCTCTATCCTTCAAATTTTTTTCAAATTCTTTCCTTGTTGAGGCTCCATTTAGCAAAGCCTTATGTTCTGAAGAACCTAAGAAGGGATCTACGCAATACAAGTCGAACTGATCTTTAGGAATTTGATATTTAAAAGCGCAAGTGGCTCTACCCTTCCAACAACCAATCTCTACTGCTTTGCCTTCACATAGAGAAAATATTGACCACAACAAAGGTATTTGATAATTAACTAAATATCCCTCTATATTTGAGATTTCTAGAATCAGTCGATTAGTAAATCTAACATCTACCACTTTCAGTAGATTATAGTATTTTTCAAAAACCCCTAAGTCGTGCATAATATAACTTCTCTTCTTTTCCAGATCCTATCCGCTGAGTTTGGTTTCAGATTTAGGATCTTAGTGCCGCCGCTCTGCGGGGTTCAGAGATAAGCCTCGCGGCTCATTCCGTTTTTATTATAAAAATCCATCAACCTAAAAACAACCAAAAAGTGAAAAAAGTTAAAATCGTGATTTTTTAGTTGATTTTTTGAATCTTTGACTTATACTCAGTGGTATGTTCGTAGAAGTTATTAACCAACAGAATATTCTGCCTAAGAATCGTGGTGATCTAGGTTATGATCTTGTGGCTTCGTCTGATCCAGTGTTTGATTACGAAAATCAATTTATAGAATACTCTACGGGAGTCAGGTTAGCACCGTTTGCGGATACAGTTCACGGATTGATTTTTCCTCGTTCAAGCATTTCTAATAAATGGTTAACGCTTGCCAACGGAGTTGGGGTTATAGATTCTTCCTACAGGGGAGAAGTAAAGCTAAGATTCCGCTATCTTTGGCCGATGCATGAGACAATAGAAGGATATTCTAAAGTTAAATTTGATAAGATTTACAAAAAAGGAGATAAGATTGGTCAACTGGTTTGGTTTTCAGAGCAAATACTTAGCAGCTATGTTGAGGTTGACAAATTTAGTGATTGTAAAGAATCGCAAAGAGGCGAAGGTGGGTTTGGCTCTACAGGAGAATAATTATGGATGATAAAATCTATGTAGCTTTCACCGGCTTTGCTCGTTCTGGAAAGGATTCTTTTTGTCTTGAGTTTCAGAGACAAGTAGAAGATTTTTGTCCTAACTTAACAGTAAGCATCGTGTCTTTTGCTGACCGCATACGCCAAGAGGTTGGACAGTTTGTGAAAGAGCAATTTGGAATATCAGCTTGGACAGAAGAGGACTCTGAAAAAGAAATCATCAGACATTTTTTACGAGGTTATGGAATGTCAAAGAGAACCAAGGATAATCTCTACTTTGTAAAAAAGCTTCAAGAAAGAATAGATAATTTAGATAGTTTATATTCTTCGCTGGATGTTGTTGTCATATCTGATTTAAGATTTGCTCAGTTTGAGCAAGATGAACTATCTTGGTTTCACAGTAAACCAAAAAATCTTCATATTCATATTTGTAGATACAAAAAAGATTCAGATGGAAACCTTAAAAAAGTAAAAGCTCCAAACGAAGAAGAAGCTGCGAATGAAGAGAAACTACAGATGGGAGCAGATTTGGTTATTAATCTACCTTGGGAAGATGATTTGAATGAATTTAAAAACGTGGTAAAACAAAAATCGTCTCAAATCCTAAGAGGAAATATGAATTTATTCGTATGATTAAAATAGAAGATTTGCAATTGGTGAGAGAGGTAAAGGAGGCAAAAAGCGAAGATGCCTTGCTTGAGCTTGTCGAAAGACACTCAGGTCTTTTCTACAAAACAATCTCAAAAAACTTGCCGTTTTCAAAAAACTCTTGGGACGTTGATGAGTTAGTCCAAAGAAAAGAACATTTGTTTTACGAGGCTATTGAAACGTTTGATCCAGATAGGAACATTAAGTTTCACACTTGGCTGGCAAACAAAACTAAGTATCTTTGTCTAAGTCAAAGGTCTAAGTTAAGAGACGAACCAGACTTTTGTGAGTTTGATGAGGGGTTTGGTGAACAAACAGATTTATCTCCAGATGTTTATCTTTCAAAAAAAGAAGAAGTTGAAAGAATTTTATTCTTAGCTTCTAAAAGATGCACACCAAAAGCACTTGAGATTTTTGAAAAAAAATACTTTGGTGGAGAGAATAAGGCTGGTTTATCCTTTACGGAAATTGCAAAGGAAATGGAGATTAGCCCTCAAGCAGTTCAAGCTAGTCATGCTAAGACATTAAAAGTAATAAAAAAAGCTATTGTAAATGAAAGTGTTATTTGATGGTCCAATAAATAATTTATCTCTAGGAAACGTTTCTGTAAATTTTCTTAGAGAGCTATTAAAAAAAGACGCAGTTTCAGCTATTTTTCCAGTTGGAGAAAAGGGTGATTTTGAGTCTTTCGATTCCTTAGATGAATTGGTAAGGGAGGAAATAACATCACTTTCACATGGGCGGTTTAAATTTTTTGACCACAAGTTACCAACAATCAAGTGCTGGCATATTAATGGTTCTGAAAAGAAGCTTACAAACGATCAATATCTATATACTTTTTATGAGGTAGACTCCCCTACAGTAGAGGAGTATAACATTTTAAGAAATCAGACTTGGACTTTCTTCTCTTCTTCAGAAGCTGCCGATTCTTTTAAAAAAATAGGTCTAGAAAACTGTTCTTACTTGCCTCTTGGTTTCGATCCAGACTTTTACAAAAAAGATGTAGAAAATGTTGATGGAAAGCCGATCCAGTTTGGATTGATTGGTAAGTTTGAGAAAAGAAAAAATACAGAACGAATCATAAAACTGTGGCTTGAAAAGTTTGGTAATAATCCAGACTACCAACTCAACTGCTTAGTTAATAACCCTTTCTTTCAAAAAGAGGCATATGAAAATTTGATAGGTAATATTCTTGGAGGCAACAACTGGAATAATATTAATTTCTTGCCGCACTTGTCAAAAAACTCTCAAGTAAATGATTTGATGAATTTCATTGATATTGATTTGAGCGGTCTATCAAATGGCGAAGGATGGGGATTGCCAGCATTCAACGCTACCGCTTTGGGCAAGTGGAGCGTAGTTTCTAATTGCTCTTCTCATAAAGATTGGGCTACAGAAGAAAATTCTATTTTGGTAGAAGTTGAAGGAAAACAAGAATGCTATGACGAAGTATTTTTCAAGAAAGGACATCCTTTTAATCAAGGAAGTTATTATAAAATCTCTGATGAAACCATTATTGATGGTATGGAAAGAGCGTTGAAAAAAGTAGGCGAGAATAATATAATTGGAGAGAAGCTTAGGGAAGATTTTACTTACGAAAAGACTGTAAGTGGGATTCTAGAAAAAATAAAAGAATCTTAATATGCCAATTTACGTTTACAAAAATGAAGAAACAGGTGATTTCTATGAAGTCATTCAAAATATGACAGATGATCATGTTTTCTTTGATCCAGACACAGGCGTTGAATGCAAAAGGGTTTTTACTGTTCCTAATGCTAGTGTAGATTCTTTTTCAAATATAAATCCTTTTGATATTAAGGAAGCTACTCGAAAAACTGCTGGTTTTAAAGGAAGCATAGGCGATCTTTGGGATATATCTAAAGACCTGTCTCAAAAAAGAGAAGATAAATTAGGTCACGAAGACCCGCACAGGCGCAAAGTATTTAACGAATACCAAAAAAACCGTGGAGTAAAACATTTTTATGACAAGCAATCTGTAAGGAGGGTTGGTGGAATAGCCTCTGTGGATTACAACGCTCCCACTCCAAACGTGAAGCTAGATAAGAACAGCAGCAACAAAGATTAAAATTCTTTATTAATGGATTATTATTTAAAAAGAACTGAAAATCCATTAATTTTAAAAGATTTAAAAAGACAAGGGCTAGAGGTAAACAAGGGAAAGGAAATAACATGTCGATGCGAAAAGACATTTCCAATCCAAGACATGTATAGATGCCTTTATTGTGGGGTTTATTTCTGTTTAGAGTGTGCAGAAAAGCATTTTGGTCAAAGTAGAGAGGATTATGATAATCCTCCAGCCCACGTAGAATCAAATCCTATTCTAGCCCATCCACTTCCATCTCCAGTGCAAACATAGAAATATTGTTGATCAAAAGATAATTGACCGCTGATACCAGTAGAGTCAAAATTACTTGGAATAAATCTTCCACTTTCTATTACTAAAGTTTTTGCAGAAACAAAATTTCCATTAAATTGATCAGTCAATTCACCGGATATAAAATTGGTATATGCTGCATTAACTTCTCCAACGTTTTCAGCCATTACTCTAGCTCTTACTCCGGTAGCTTCAATATCTGACAGTAATAAATCGCCTGTTGCTTCAAAAGTGGAGTTCATAATCCCACTTAAACCAGTAGTAAGACTTAACAAATGACCACTTGCGCCTGTTAAGTTTTCTAAATTTTGCAGAGGAGAACCCGAATGAAATGCAGTCCCGCTAATATTGATATCTCCTTCAAAAATAGCAGTAGATCCTTGTTTAACAGTCAAATTACCATCATTCTCAAGATTTCCAGTTAAGTAAACAGAACCGTCTACAAATAAATCATTTAATATAAATGTGCCACTAGAAAAATCAATAGTAAGAGCATCGTCTCTAACAGACTCCTTTTGTCTGGATAAGTTTCCATCTGCTATAATTACAGAGCCAGTATTTTGATTTATGACATTAGATCCGAATAAAATAGCTGAGTAATCAGAGTCCCTTATATCATTTTGTTGTCCACCTATTATTGTATTATTATTACCTAATAAAACAGATTGATTTGAATTAATTAAGGTATTATTTGATCCGCTAACAGACGAGTTTGTAGAATTTATAACTGAATTATTATTATCTTCAATAAGGTTGGAAACATCAGAAAAAACAACTTTTCCAGAATTAACTTCTAGAGATCCAAAAATATTGAAATCTCCAGTTAGATTTTCAAGCAAATTACAGTTAAAAAAATCAACCCCCTCTTCAAAAGACAGGTTGCCGCTAGGAGTATTTAACGCATACGGATTGTATTGACGAGGATCTAGTTTATTTATCATTGTATTTTCTAAAAAATTCTTTATACTCTTTTAGAGATATTATCAGTTATGAATTACACTATTTTTTCACCAAATAAGAAAAATTCGGGAGGACTAGCTAGTTTTCGTGTATCCAAACAGAAAAATAAGAAGGATATGTGGGAAGAAAGGCTTTTTGTAGAAGTTGTCCCGCAAAAAGAATGGGCTGGCAGTCCACAGAAAACTGGATATAATCCAGCTAATAAAAAATGTATTATGATCTCTCCTTCGGAAGCGGGAGATATTTTGCATACCCTTGATACTAAGATTCCTTTCGAGTCTTATCACAAAAACGGAGAAAGCGGAACTTGGATCAAAGCTGGCTCATTCGCTGGAACACGAAAATTTCGCGGAAGAGACGGACAGGAGGAGACTCACACGATTGATAGATTTGCTTTTTCGGTTTCCTGTCCTAACCCTAAGTTTTATGTTGGCGTAGCTTTAAACCCTGCCGAAGCTTATTGTCTAAGAGTTTTTCTAGAAAACTATATCAAGGGTGCAATGGGTCTAGAAGGTGCTGAGTTGGCTAAAAAATTCAAGCAAGACCAGAAAAAGAAGGACGGAGAACCCGAATCTAAACCCGCTAAATCTGAACCCGAAGCAGAATTAGAGGAAGAGGACGCTGGTATCCCGTTTTAGTAATAATAGATTTGTAAAACTCTGAGTCTATGCACAAAGTTTTATTTATATCTAATTTTTCAAAAGCGGTCACTGGATTCGGAAAGAACATGAAAAATGTTCTTCGCCGTCTCCATGAAGATCCCGATATTGAAGTTGTCGAAGCGGCTAACGGCGTTCGTTTTGGAGCAGACCTAAGAACGCCTTGGACATCCTATGGGACGTTTCCAATTAAGCCATCTACACTTCAAGAAATAAATTCAGACCCCTACAAAAAGAGATTGGCTGAATATGGGAATTATACTATTGATGAAATCATCGAAAAAGAAAAGCCAGATGTAGTAGTAGGCATTGAAGACATTTGGGCTTTTGATTGGGCAAAAAAACCTTGGATTGGTAAGATAGGTAGTGTCATTTGGACCACTTTGGACAGTTTGCCTATTCTAGATCAAGCCTATACGGTAGCACCATTAGTCGATAAGTTTTTAGTTTGGGCATCTTTTGCAGAGGAAGAGATGAATAAAAAAGGCTTTGATGTAGAGACTCTGCATGGAGCAGTTGACTATTCTTCTTTTCATAGATTGCCAGATGAAGAGAGGCAGAAATTAAGAGCAGATCATGGTTTAGAAAATTCTTTTGTTACTGGATTTGTTTTTAAAAATCAGCTTAGAAAGTCTGTGCCTAATTTACTTGAAGGTTTTAAGCAGTTCAAAGAAAAGTGTTCTCCAGAGGATAATCCAAAGCTGCTTTTACATACAGATTGGAAGGTAGACCAAAATACTTGGGATATTGTAAAATACGTTGAAGAAAAGGGTATTGATAAGAATGATATTCTAGCTACTTATATTTGCCCTAAATGCAAAAACTTTTCTATAAGACCTTATAACGGCGAAAATCAAACTTGCGATCACTGTGGAACAAAAGATTCTATGGTAACAAAGAGCAACGCATTCGGGGTTACAGAAGAGCAGTTAAACAGCATCTATAATATTATGGATGTGTATTGTCACCCATTTACTAGCGGAGGTCAAGAGCTTCCAATTCAAGAAGCTAAAGCTGCGGGTCTGATCACGCTTGTCACGGAATATTCTTGCGGTTTAGACTCTTGTTATGAAAAGGACGGCGGCATTCCTTTGAAGTGGGTTGAATACAGAGAGCCTATGACAAGATTTATCAAGGCGACAACTCTTCCAGAGTCCATTTGTGAAAATCTTATCAGGGTAAAGGATATGCCACAAGATGAAAAGGACTCATTGGTTAGCAAAGCCCAAAAGTGCATTAAAGATAGATTTGATGCCGACAAAACAGTAGCTAGACTCAAAGAGATTATCCAAAGTTTTCCAAATACAAATTGGGATTTTGATTTTGAAGAAAAGCTGGCGAATACTGATATCGAAGTTTCTTTTGATACTAATGACGGTGTTGATTCAAAAGATTGGCTTATTGATATTTATGATAGAATGTTTGATAAAAAGTTGAATGATCTATCTATAGAGATTATAAAAGGTGTTCAAATTATAAAAGACAAGGGCAGAGGTTTTGTTTACGAATATCTTAGAAGACACGCTTTAGAAAAAAATCAAAAGATACATCAAAAACCAAAGGATATTACAGAGTATTTTGAGGGAGAAGACGAGAAAAGAATTGTGGTTGTGATGCCAGAAAGCGCGGGTGACGTATTGATGATGAACTCTCTGATGCAAGGTTTGAAAGAGAAGTATCCAGAGTATAATATTTATTTTGTTACCAATCCGGTATTCTTTCCCATGATAGAAGACAGCCCTTATATACATAAGCTTCTGCCATTTAAAAGAGAGATGGAGAACCTTCTTCTTTTAGAAGGACAAGGAGATCATAAAGGATATTTTGATATTGCTTTTCTGCCGTTTGTAGGAACGCAAAAATATCTTAATTATATGCACAACGGTCTTGATAGGTAAACATGGCACATTTAGCAGAAGTATATAGGAGAGATTTAAATGTAGAGGCTAATAAGCCTGTGCTTAGACCTCATTTTTTTCCAATAGGAGATGAAAAATATATTACTATTCATAACAGTAATAAAGTTCCAACAAAAAATTATTCTTACTGGAATGATGTAGTAAAAATTCTAAAAGTAGAATTCGATAAAAGGGGCGTTAAAATCTTTCAAATAGGAACAAAAGAAGATCCAGTTATAGAAGGAGTCGATGCGTTTTTTAACAACACAACCTTTAAGCAGAGTTGTTATATAATTCAAAATGCTATGTGTCATGTAGGTATTGACTCTGGACCCGTTCACATTGCTTCTGCTTTAGATATTCCCACTGTCAGTATATATGCCCATACTTATGCAGCGTCTTGCAAACCTTTGTGGAACGAAGGAAAAGCTTCGATAATTGAATCTGATAGAGGTGGTAGGAAGCCCTCCTTTTCAAACCACGAAGACCCTAAGATGATTGATCTTATTCAGCCAGAGCAAATTGCTAACGAGTGCTTCAAAAGATTAAAGTATAGCACTTACCAGACTCAAGAGACTGTTTTTGTTGGTAAAGAATACACTCACAAAATTATTGATATCGTTCCTTCTTCCATTCCAACGAAACCTGTTATCAATGATGCGGAGGTTAGAATTAGAATGGACATAACTCACAACGAACAAAATATGTCTACCCTTTTAAAATTGGCGGCTAGACCTTGTGAGATAATTACCAATAAACCAATAAATACACAAGCACTTGAATTTTTTAAATCAAAAATCTCGAAAGTAGTTTATTTTGCCGAGGAGTTTTCTGAGTCTTTCTTAGATTATCTTAGAGTCTCAGGCATAGAATTTGAACTGAATTGTCTTTCTAAAAAAAAGCTTTCAGAGCAAAGGAATAAATTTTTTAATTATGATATTGTATATCTAAATCCAGAAAAAGAAGCCGAGAAACTAAGAGAAGAGGAGCTAGAGGTTTTACAAGAAAAGGCTAAGGTTAATTCTGGAAAATATTATCTGATTGGGGATCAAATTTGTATGACTTTGGGCAATGATCATAATGACTTAAAATTTTGGTTAGATGCTCCTCACTTTAGAATTTATTTACCCAAGCAATTCGAAAACAAAAAACTAACTGGAATAGGATAAACAAAATGACAGAGATTTTAATCTTAGATTACAATAGACCGCAAGAGTTGCTGGCACTTCTTTTGTCTATCAAAAAGAACGCTAGATTTGATAAGAAAGTAGTTGTTTTAAATAATGGTGGAGAGAAATATGCAGATCAGTTCCTTGAATCTGGAATGTGTGATAGAGTTATACACAACGCTATTAATATTGGATGTGGCGCGGGAACTGTTCAACTTTTTTCTCAATGTCAAAGCGATTTTGCTTTTTACATACAAGTAGATCATTCATTAGAAACTATTATTACACAGAGCATGATTGAGACATTTAAAAATGATATTATCATAGAAGGTAATTTTTATGTCGATCTGGCTGGAGATCAAGGTCATGGTCAATATTCAGAGAGAGCGCAATTTATTAGAAGGTCAGATTACTTAATCGCACAAAAAGATTTTGGTGGTCCCGGTCCTTTAGCCGACCAAAGGTGGACAGAGGAATCAATTCGTGAGTATATGGATAAGGAGATGTGCTTTTTTAAATCATATTTTATGTTCAAAGATTGTGGTTGGGACAGCGTGAGAGAAAATCCAGACGGCTCTCTTTGGAAGCATCATCCAGACACTAAGCAATTATTCTGCTTGAAAGCCCCAAAAGAGAAATTTGTTTACCCAAAGTTGACTGACGAAGAATGGAAGGAAGCAATTGCAGGAAATTGGACTTCTGGCAAAATACCAGAAAAAGAAAAGGAATCATCTTTTCAGCATTGGAATGAAATTTAAAATAGCACAGATGCTTATAGATTACTATGAGATAGAAGAAGAGGAGGCTATGTTAATGGCTCAAGATATTTTAAATCTTATAAAGGAGGAAGCATGAGCAAGATTTACCTTTGTGGAATAACAAATCCAAACGAATACGATAATATCAAAGCGTTAACTGATCCTATTTGGGAATATGTTGATGGTTTGATATTTGGATACGATTCTAGCGAACCTGCTTTCTTTTTGGCTGGTCACAAAAAAGATCAGTGCTTTAATTTACTTGAAGAAAGAAAAGGAGATGGTGCTATCATTACTCGTCCTTGGACAAATGATCACGATCTTCAAATGAATACATTTCTTCGCGAAGGTCCATTGAAGGCTGGAGATTGGTTTATTTTAAGAGATTCTATGGAACGATTCAATCCAGAATGGGTCAAAGAGCTTCCTAAAATGCTTCGCTCTTTTGAAATGCAGGGTATTCGCTCTGTATTTAATTATGGAAAGGGTTTTGCATTTCAATGGAATGACTCTATGATTTTTCAAGGATCGCCTCATTGGGGTTTACAAGGCGCACAGATGAACACAGTAGATTTGAAAAATATGTATGACGAAGATAAAAAAGAGCATACATGGAGAATAAAAGATGGGGAGGATGGAGGAAGACCCATTGACAACAAAATAGACCATGAAGCTAAATACGCTTGGTGCTATGGAAGATCCAACCATTTACTTTTGGGACTTGAAGATTCAATCAAAGAATATCAAAGAGCAGAGCTAGTGAGGCTACATGTTCGTGATGTAGCTTTAGTCAAAGGGTTTGAACACACCCTTTCTTCTTTGAAAGATTTCATGGTTTGGTTTGAGGAAAATGACTTAGATAATTTTAAAGCTTGGATTAATAGTCATAAGGTTTGGAAAAATTTTTACAGATATAGAGTTGTAGGAAGCGATTCTTTTGAATATATCGAACAAACAGAAGATCATTGGAGATATGAATAAATTACCAAAAAAAGAATTGAGAGAAGACGTAAAATTTAAATTAGGAAATACTGAATTTCGATTTTTTTTGCATGATGATTACAAAGAAAATTTCCCGTCAGAATTTGAAATAACATATCAAATCTTAGTTGATCATCTTTTTGATAAAGGAACGAAGGAGGTTATTTTAGACATTGGAACCAGAGATGGAGATAGTATATTTCCCTTCGTGGCAGCTTTAAATGATATGAATAAAGAAGGCGAAATCATTGCCTTTGAACCATCTGAAGAATTCGCTTGGTTACAAAAGAACATGGATGTAAATAATATTAAAAATATTACTTTGAATAACTTTGCAATTAGTGATGTAGATGGGGAAGTTGAGTTTGTATGGGACGAAAATTCAAGAAACGGAGGACTAAACCATAAAATTTCACAGATAGCTCCGTGGAATTCTAAGAGAACTTTTCAAAGCGTAAGTTTTAAAAATTTTGATAAGGCATTGAAAGAGAAGGTAAAAAGAGCGACTTTTATAAAAGTCGATACGGAAGGTTCTGACTTTATTGTTTTGAATCAGCTTATTGATATTGTAAAAGAAAACAAGCCTACTTTAATGATTGAAAATTGGCCCTTCACTCAGCAACATATAATAAATTTTGCGTTCCAGTTTGGATATAGAGTTTACAATGAAAAAATGCAACCTAATATGATAGATACTCATAATTTATTTCTTGTTTCAATATGAATATGAACAGTATTTCAGTTTACACATCTCTTTTTAATTATTCGCCAGATAAGTTTGACCTCGTTGCAGCTTTAGAGAATTGGTCTAAGTATGCAGATGAAATTGTTATTGGCACGTTTAAAGATGGTCAACCCGAATTGTATAGAGCGGTGGCAGAATCTACAGATAAGATTAAGTCTTGTTTTGTCAAAATTGTAGAGTGTGATACATCTTTAAATGATCCACTATTTGATGGAAAAGTAAAAAATGCTGCTCTACAGGCTTGTTCCAATGATATTGTAATTCAACAAGACATGGATGAAAGATTGGGTGGCAAAAAAGAATTGTGGGGTGCGCTTTTTAATTATTTATCTCAATCTGATAAAACTACGCCCTCTGCATTTTTTATTGAATGTATAGATTTGTATAAAGACTATAATCATTACAAATCTCTTGGTCACAAATGGTATATCCACACCAAAGAAAATACTTTTCGTGGACCTGTTAATTTTGGCATTAGAGAAGACGGGACGGTTGATACAGATAAAAGTGACGGTTGCGAGCTAATTGATGCAAAAGGTAATTTAATTCCAACCTTTACTTTAAATGAACGCTTTAAAGATCAAAATGGAGTTTTCAATACAGACTTACCTCACGTTATTCATTTGGGTTATCTTGATTTGGAAAAAAGACTAGAACATAATAATTCTTTTTGGGCGAGTGCGTGGTCTAATTTAAATGGCAGAGAGGTAAAAATACCTTTGACATTGGAAGAGTTAGAAGTTGAAAATCAGGCAAAAAAACATTATCTTCCTACGAAATGGTGGGTTTCAGATCAAGAAACCATATTCCCACCATATGAGCAAACAAGATGATGTTTCTTCAATTTATGCTGTTGACATATTGGGTGAACCCAAATATAATGGTCGAAAAGATTACATATTAGATTGGTGGAAATGAAGAAAGTTTTGATTACAGGGGTAACAGGACAAGATGGTTCGTTGATGGCAGACTATCTTTTGAATAATACTGATAATATAGTTGTTGGCGGCATTCGACGCTTGAGCGTTAAGAATCATAAGAATATCGAACATCTTGCAGATAATGATAGATTCAAACTTATTGACCTTGATGTAGCAGATCAAATTAACGTAGAAAACGTTATACAAGAAGAAAAGCCTGATTATTTTATTAACTTCGCTGCAAATTCTTTTGTAGGTAATAGTTGGGATATGCCAGTTAATCATATGATGACTAACGCTATGGCTGTTTTATATCAGCTAGATGCAATTAGAAAGCATGTTCCTAATTGTAGGTATTACAATGCTGGATCTAGTGAGCAATTTGGTGATGTGGATTACTCACCTCAAGATATAGAGCATCCATTCAAACCCCGTTCTCCATATGGGGTTTCTAAATGCGCTGCTCATCATTTGATAAAAGTTTGGAGAGAGAGTTACAATATTTATGCGGTTCAAGGTATTCTTTTTAATCACGAAGGAGTTCGTCGTGGAGAAGAGTTTGTAACACGTAAAATATCCAAAGCAGTAGCAGAGCTATCTAAAGATATAAAAAAGGGATATCCAATCAAAAGATTGGAGCTTGGAAATCTTGATGCAAAACGGGACTGGTCTGATGCAGAAGACTTTATGGAAGGTGTTTGGAAAATGTTAAATCAGAACGAAAGAAAAGGTTTACCAAAAGATTATGTTTTAGCTTCTGGACAAACAAATAGTATTAGGTCTTTCGTAGAAGAAGCTTTTTGGGCTGCGGGTATAAAATATTGTTCTTGGCGTGGAGAAGGTATTAATGAAACTTATTGTCTTAGTAAAGAGGATGGCGAAGAAATGATTGTGGTTAGTATAAATCCAAAATTTTACAGACCAGCAGAGGTAGAATTATTACTTGGAGATTCTACACCAGCGAGAAAAGAATTGGGTTGGGAACCAAAAACAAACTTTAAAAATTTAGTTCGTAAAATGGTAGAAAGCGATCTAAATGGCTAAAGAGCCTACGTATTTTAAAGAAAGAAGAGATTTCATTGCCCGTATGCTTGCGGAGCAACCCAAGGGTGCATACGCTAGGGAAATGAAGTTCACAAAAGAAATCTTTTCTTCTTATAATATTGATTTTCTCAAAGTAGTTGCACCGCCTTTTGAGCTTAATTCTTTGGCTTATTTGATAAGTCAGGATGGAAAGAAATATCTTTCATTACAAGAGAAGATTTGGCTTTACAAGCCAGAAAAACATCTTATAATAGAGCAAGAGGATAAAGTTGGGGAAGATTGGAACGGTAAAAGAAAGAAACGATTCAGAGAGTTTTTAAATGAGTAAGGTAAAAGAAGCAGAAGTCGGCCTATCTAAAGATCAGGAGTTTACAGAAAAGTATTTTAATTCTAACAAAGAATTACATACAAACTTTGAAGAGTTTAGAGGCGATTATAAAATTTCAACAGGTTCTAAGATTTTTGATCTAGCTGTTGATGGTGGACTCCAATCTGGATTGGTTCGTTTTGTGGGGCCAACAGAAGGCGGCAAAACATCCGAAGCTCTTGAGATTCAAGCTAATTATCTTGAAACCTTAGAAAACTCCAAAGGTATATTCGTTTTGGCAGAAGGGCGGCTTTCGGATAAGATGAAAGAAAGGAGTCGATCAACATTCGTTTATCATCCGAAAGATTGGGTAAACGGAACAGTTTTGGTTTTTGAGTGCAATATTTATGAAACTGTTTTTGATTGGCTGCGTGAGTTAGTTACCAAGCATTCTGATAAGACTCGCTATTGTATTATCATTGACAGCATGGATGGGCTTCTACCAGAAGCAGCTTTAAAAAAGTCAACTTCAGATGCAGCTAAGATTGCTGCCGGTGCAGTTATGACGGGCGACTTTCTTAGAAGGACAAATGGTTATATGGCTAAACGTGGACACTTGTGCATTATGATGGGACAAGTTCGTGCTGAGATCAAAGGCCAATATGAAGCTAAAGATAAAAACAAATTAGGGGGAGCGTCTGGAGGCAATGCTGCGGTTCACTATCCAGATTGGGTTTTTGAATTTCAGCGACCAAGACCTACAGAAAAAATTCTGCCCAAAGGAGCGGGAGAAGGCGAGTTGACTCTTGCTAAAAAACCGATAGGCCAATTAGCAAAAGTAAAAATTTGGAAGTCAACAAATGAAACTTCTATGATTGTGATCCAGTATCCTGTTAAGTTCGGAAGAGTAGGAAGGTCTTCAGTATGGGTGGAGAGGGAAATCGTAGACCTACTTCTTCAGTGGGGGTTCTTTGAAAAGAAAGGATCTTGGTTTTCTTCTGGTGAAGAGCTAACTGAGAGTCTAAAACTAGAGGAGCCAATAAAGCTTCAAGGCATTGAATCTATTTATGAGCTTTTAGAGAAAGATTCAGAACTAACAAATAAGCTCAATGAATTCTGTGATAAGAATATTTTAAATGTATGACTTTTAAAAGCTTGGCTGGTCGAGAGGTTAAAGTCAAAAAAAGTTATGTCTATAAAATAGACTGGCAAGGCAAATCTCTTTCAAAACTACAGAGGTCTGTAAAGAAAGAGCTTGAAACATATTGGGAGGCTGATATAGTTTATGAAGAATTTCCTGTAGCTGGCACAAGATTGAATTTTGATTTTTATAATGCTACAAAAAATATTGTCTTAGAGGTGGATGGACACCAGCATTATAGATATAACAAATTCTTTCATGGTCAAAATAGGTTCAACTTTTTACAGCAACTCAAACGAGATAACGATAAAGAAAAATTTTGTGACCTTAACGGGATCAAATTATACAGAGTGAGAGAGGGAGAAGATTACAAGCAGGTTCTATCTCAATTAAATTTATGAAAGATGATATTGATAATATTCAGAATGAAGCAAACACTATTCCAGAAGTGCAGCTTACAAAATTGTTCGACAGAACAGGAAGCACTTATGGAGGTAACAAAGGCTTTATTCTTTTTTATATCAACGAACAAGGGAATCCATTTGCAGTTATGAAGTTTGAAAATAATGCTGTAAGATTTGCATTGGAAAAATCAGTTGATATGTTTAAACTTTCTATGGAGCAATCAGAGTGGATGGGTAGTATTGGTATTGAAGTTGACGATGAAGGAGATTCCGATAAATGATAAAAAGTTTTGAATTAGAAAAAAAAGTAATATCTGGAATATTGCAGCATCAGGAGGTTTGGGGTCAAGTTTCTAATATTTTAACTGACGATGACTTTTATTTTGAGGACTCAAAAGTAAACGTCACTATTTTTAGAATGCTGAAATCTGCATTAGATAATGCAGAATCCATTGACGAGACGATTTTAATTTATCGTGTCAAACAGCTAGGGATGACTTTTCCCGACTCAATTGACATTACTGATTACATTCAGAATCTTACCTTCATAAAAGTAACAGCAGATAACTTTTTATCTTCTGTAAGAGAATTGAAAAAAGTATCAATTAGAAGAGAGGGTTTTAATATCGCTGAAAAACTTCAGAAATATGTAAAGAAAGCAGATCCCTCGATGCCATACAATCAACTGGTTGAAGGTATGGATAAAATTTACAACGATGGAGTATCAGCTTTTGAAATGGGTGATGAAAAGCTTGTCAATCTAGCCGACATTGCAGAAGAGATTGTCGAGGACAGGGGAGACAACCCTCCAGAAGAAGTCGGTCTTATGGGACCATATCAGACACTAAATAAAATTTACGGGTCTTTGGTCAGAGCGGGAAATATTACCTGTGTAGCAGCAAGGGCGAAAGTTGGAAAAACATCTCTTTTGATAGATATGTTATTGAAAATCTCATATGAACATGGAGTTCCTATTTTGCACTTCGACAATGGAGAAATGAGCGAAGAAGAGCTTGTTTTCCGCATGGTTTCTGGAGCTTCTGGAATTCCTGTTCATTTACTTGAAAGCGGCAAGTGGAGACATACCGCTTATAGAGATTGGACAGCACAAGAAGTCGTAGAGCGGGTTCGCAATGTTTGGGATAAAATGAAGAAGATCAAAATTCTTTACCACAATGTTGCCGGTATGAGTTCAGACGAAATGTGTTCGCTTCTCAAGAGATATTACTACAGTGATGTGGGCAGGGGTAATCCCTTAATTTTTTCTTTTGATTACTTGAAAACAGATTTTGGAAATCTTGATAAAGGTGCTGGTTGGGCTTTTGTGGGTAAGACTCTACATGATTTCAAACAGCTTATTAGTAGAGAATTAAAATTCGATGGCAATCCTTGTGTTGCTATGGTGACTTCTGTTCAAACAAACAGATTAGGGATCACAAATAATAGGGACTCTGATTCTATTGTTGAAGATGAATCTGTCATTGGATTGTCAGACAACATTATTCAGTTTGTCTCTCATCTTTTCCTTCTTAGAAAGAAAACAATAGATGAAAGGGTGACAGAAGGCGACCACTTTGGCACTCATAAACTAATTTGTTTGGCTGCTAGACACTTGGGAGAAGATGCCTTTGGACACTTAGAGCCTGTGGAAGATATGGAAGGTAATAACAGAAATAACTTTGTGAACTTAGAGTTTTCTAACTTCAATGTAGAGGACAGGGGCGATCTAAGAGATATTGTCAGAAATGCGAGGGGCGAAGACATATCTGTAAATGACGAAGCACAAGACAACGGATTGCCAGAAGGTTTTGATTAGAATTTTAATTTATGATTGATAGAGCTTCTATTTTAAGAGAAATAGGATACAACCTTGAAGATAGAGGCACTTATTGGCAAACCAGTGCAATCTTTAGGGATGGAGATAATAAAACCGCTCTAAGGATTTACAAAGACTCTGGAGTATGGAGCGATTTTGTAGAAGGCAACAAGCCTTTGCCATTTGAAATACTGCTTAAAAAAACTTTAAATACAAATGATGTCTCTAAATATTTAAGTGGCTCTACTTCATTCACAACAAATAACAAAAAGGAATTTTTGAAAGAAGAAAAAACATTCCCAAACTCAAGTCTGCAAAAACTCTTGCCAGATTACTCCTTTTATACAAAAAGAGGTATTTCCGTTGATGTTCTAAAAGAATATAAATCAGGTCTTGCAAGTAGCGGGAAGTTTTATCAGAGGGTCGTTTTTCCCATCCACAGAGAAGATGGGCGTATTCATGGGTTTTCCGGTAGATTGGGTTACGAAGCACCAGAGGACGATGCTAGACCAAAGTGGCTTCATTACGGCAAAAGTGCAGATTGGTTCTACCCTTTCTTTTCTTTAGAAGGTGTTGCAGATCAAATCATAAAGAATGATTCAATTTTCGTCATCGAAAGCATTGGTGATTCTTTGGCTATGACCCAAGAGGGCATGAGAAACCATATGGTCGCTTTCACAAATGTTCTAAATACAAGACAAGTATCCCGTCTAGCGACTTTAAATACTAATATTATATTAGCGTTCAATAACGACGAGGGACAAAATAGGGGCTTTGATGGAGCTTTGTCTTCATGTTTGAAACTGATGGATCAAGTAGATTTACAGAAAATTTGGTTTTATCCACCTCCAGCAGAAGATTTTGGAGAGATAATTAAAAATGGTGGTAATTTAAAAGAATACCAAAAAAATTTGAAGTTGAATTCAGATTTTCACAAAGACTGTGTAAAGAGATTAATAGATTATGCTCCTGACGCTAAGATACCTAAAGTCTTACGTGCTAAAGTTCCTAAATTGAAAAAAGAATGGAATTTTTTGTATCAATGAAGGAGTTTTTATGAGTAAACCTATCAAGGCTTTATCTGCAAGTAGAATAAAAACTTTGGATTCGTGTAGTTGGATTTATTGGTGCAACTATCATTTAAAACTTCCAGATCAGCAGAACAGCGGGTCTATCATGGGAAGTGCGCTGCACAATGTTTATGAGTGTTTGGGCAACCCTAGACACAAAAAGTTATACAAGCAATTAGTAAAGGGGCAATGTATGGAATCATGCCCCGTTGTGCATAGATACCTTTCTTCTTATATTACAAGCAGAGGCTTAACATTAGAAGAGTTCGGTCCAATCTTGGATAAGATGTTAATTGAAGGAATCAACTATGATTTTTTCGGAGAGCAAAAGTTAAATGCAAAACCAAGCGAATCTTTTTCTGAAATAGATTTCAATATTGAAAAAGTAGAAGGCGAAATTTCTTATCGAATCAGAGGTTTTATTGATAAATTGTTCTTGTTCAAAGATAGAAAAGAATCAATTATTCGTGACTTCAAAAGCTCTAAAAGAAAATTTGAGGGTAAAGAGTTTATTGATAATGTTCAAGACTTGATGTATAGACTTGCTCAGTGGCATTTATATCCAGAGTATTTAGTCAAAAGAATGGAGTTTGTTTTTATGCAATACGACTGTTCGGGTGAAGATTATGGGAGAACCGAAGAGGAGGAGAAGAAGAGACTAAAAGAAAAAGGTAGTTCTCTTGATATTGATTACAGCGAGGCGGGTGTTATAATTACTCCAGATGTATCAGCGGCAGAGTTAAGGGGTTTTGAATACTATCTTACTGATGTTCAGAAGGTTGTTGATAATTTTAACGAAGACCTAGCAAGAGACAACTTTGCAAAAGACAAGGGTTATCCTGATAAATATTACGGCTTTTCTGGTCAATTAATTTGTGGTCGAGCAGATTCTCCAACACATAAGAAAAAAGATGGTTCTATTATGTGGGGCTGTCAGCATAAATTTGCAAAATTTTATTGGGTTCTGTTAGACAAAGATGATTGCGTTGTAAAAACTGCAAATATCAAAAGGGAATTACCCAAACCCTTGAAGGGACAAAAGGTAGAAAGGCGACTGTATGAAGGATGCCCACGTTATCATTTCTTAGATTACAACAAAAATTTTATTAGTAAAGCACAAAACAAAGGCTTTGAAGTAGAAGCTAAGAAACCACTTGACCATACAGAGGATTTGTGGTAATATTCGTTAATGATTCCTTTATTTAAATCACATTTTTCAATGGATGGGCGTTCAAGTTTATCTATAGAAGATATTTTTGAGATTGGTGAAGATTTAGATGAAATCGTTCTTGTAGAGGATACTATGGCTGGCTTTAGAAAAGCCAAGCAAAAGTCTCTTGAATTAGAGAAACCATTGCGCTTCGGGCTAAGAGTAGAAAGCAAATTGTGCGGAGACTCTAGCAAGCTCATCTTCTTCGCAAAGAATAATCAAGGCATTGATACTTTACGAAGAATTTACACAAATGCTTTTACAGGAGAAGACAAAGTATACAAGATTGGAGCAGTTCGGTTAGATGGAGTCCAAGTCGTAGTTCCTTTCTATGACTCGTTTATACATAGGAGCTTACATAATTTTGGTGATTTTAGCTTAAATTTACCTGACGATACGGTTTTCTTCGAAGAAAGTAACAAACACCCCTTTGACTATCAAATTTCAAAGGCTATAAAAAAATGGACAGATAAAGCTGTGCCAGTAAAATCTATCCTTTACAAAAATAAGGAGGATTTCTCTTCCTTTCAATGGTATAAGTCTGTCTGCAACAGAAGGCAAGGTAAGGCTCCAGAATTTCACAATCCTAACCTAGAAGATTTTTGTAGTGATGAATTTTGTTGGGAAAGTTATCAAAAACAAAATAAGATATGCTAAAGTTTGATCAACTGTATTTTCTTTTCGATACCGAAACTGAAGGATTAAATCACAAGTCTTCACGACCTTGGGAGGTATCTTTTGTCATCGGAAAGGGTAATTATATAGTCGAGAAAAAACAAATTTACATTGATTGGCCTGACTTGGAGTTATCTAGCAAGATCAAAAAACTTACTGGCTTCGATCAAAGTAAATACGATAGAGAAAAAATATCTCCAAGAGAAGCTTTTGAAATACTTAAAAAGTATTTGTATAATAAAAAGTATATGATAGTAGGCCAAAACATCATCGGGTTTGATGTATATATTCTTGCTATTCTTTCTCAGCTATGTGGAGAACCAATAACTGATTTTTCTTTTATGGATAGATTGCTTGACACTCGTTGTCTTTCCATAGCTCACAAAGAAGGTTTAGAGAAACCTAGAAATGGAGACTTGCTTAGTTGGCAATATAAGTTAAGAAACGATAGAACTCTAAAAGCTAAAGCGAGCCAAGGGGTTATGTTAAAATATTTTGGTATTGAACACGATCCTAGTAAGCTCCATGATGGACTCTATGATAGTGAAAAATGTTGGGAGTTGTTTAAGTGTCTTAGAAAAGCTTTAGAATTATAAATACATGTTTGATGATTTTAAAATATACGATGATTGTGAACCTGCTGGTCTTGAGCTTCCCACTATCCAGTTAGAACCAGATTTGCTTTCCGATCTACAACTTACAAAAGAATGTGGATCAAAAGAAGTCTTGTCAGCTTTGTCAGAAAAAGGCTTTAACGATAGAGGTATCAACGACCTCCCCAATAAACAGGAATATAGGGATAGACTTGAGTATGAACTAAATACTTTTGAAGAGCTTGGCTTTACAGATTACATTCTTTTGAATTGGGAGGTTATTGGCAGAGCTAGAGAAAGCGGATACCCTGTGGGTGACGGGCGTGGCAGTGGAGCCGGTAGCCTTGTTCTTTTTCTTTTGGGCGTAACCAATCAAGATCCAATAGAACATAATCTATTCTTTGAAAGATTTGTCTCTAAAAATAGAGCTAAAAAAATTACAGATAAACACGGCAAAGAGTTTCTTGTTGGCTCTCTGGCTCCAGACGTTGATTCAGATATTTCTCACGACACCAGAGGCAAAGTTGTCGAGTTTATTGAAAAAAAACATAAGGGTCGAACTTCTAAAATCCTTACATTCAATACTTTTTCATCTAAGCTCTGCATCAAAGAAGCAGCAAAATATTTTTATTCTATTGACGAAGAAGAGGCTACTAAGATTAGTGATATGATACCAAAAGAACATGGTATTGTCATGTCTCTAAAAAAAGCCCGTCAAGAAAGCGAACCTTTCGATGATTGGTGTTCAGATCATCCGAAAGCTATTCAAGCCGCATTGAAGATAGAAGGCTTAAATAAAAATACAGGTGTTCACCCATCTGGCATAGCAATTTGTTCGCAAGCGATTGATAACGTTGTCCCATTGCAAAGAACTAAGGATGGCGATCTTGTTTCTGGCTACGACATGAATGATGTAGCCGACTTGATGGTTAAGTTTGATATCTTAGGCTTGAGAACTTTATCTATTGCCGATAGAACTTGTAAGAAAATAGGTATTAGCTTTGACGATATTGATCCTAACGACCCATTTATTTATCAAGTATTGCAAGATTTCAATCATCCTTGTGGACTGTTTCAAATCTCTGCTGACACAAACTTTGAAGTAGCAAGAAAAGTTAAGCCAATGAATCTGCAAGAGTTGTCAGATGTTGTGGCGTTAGCGCGACCGGCTGCATTGCAATTTGTAGATGATTACATCCAACAAAAACTCTTACCAGAGAAGCTTGGTTATAATGACCAACTAGATGAAATTTTAGCTTCGTCAAAAAATGTTATGCTCTACCAAGAGCAGACAATGAAAGCCTGTCACGAAGTTTTTGGGATGAGCTTGGATGATGCAGAAACGCTAAGACGCGACATTGGTAAAAAGAAAGTAGAAGAAATACCGAAGTGGCAGAATAGAATTTTTGAAGCCGCAGAGAAAAATGGAATCAGCGAAGAGGCCGCACAATACTTTTGGGACGTTGTTGAAGCGGGTGCTTCATATCAGTTCAACCTATCTCACAGTATTTGTTATGGCGCACTCGCAGCTAAGACTGTTTGGTTAAAATACAAATATCCTCAAGAATTCTTTACGTCTATTCTAGAAATTTCTGAATTTGAACAAGACCCGCTGGAAGTGGTTGCAGAAGTTAACAGGGAACTTCCTTCTTTTAATATTAGATTACTGCCGCCCAATTTAGAGCAGTCTTCTATCGACTTTACGATTGAAGATGGGAATATTCGTTATGGTCTTAAATCAATAAAAGGCGTTTCTGATAATACCAAAAAAGCATTGGAAGAATTTGTAACTTTAGAACCTAAGAACAAATACGATGTATTTGCTTACGCAAGACAGTGTGGCATTAACATAGGTGTTCTTAGCTCTCTAATCTACGCTGGCGCTTTAGGAGATGATAACAGGGCTAAGAAAGCTTTAGAGGCACAAGCATATAATAAGCTAACAGAAGCGCAGCAGAGGAACTTGTATAAGCTAGGCGAAAAGTATAAGTATGATCTACTCTTTTCTATTAAAGATGTAGTAGAGAAAGAAACAAAGGGCGATAACAATCGTGTGATAATGTCTCAAAAGAACTTCGATAACTTCAAGAAAAAGTTTGAGGCTTATAAAGAGCTTTATATTTTAAATAGGAAACAAGGAAGACTTTCTTTGTGGTGGTTTGAAAAAGAATTGTTAGGTTATAGCTTTTCATTCAACTTGATAGATTGTTTTAATCAGTCTGGTGACTTGATTAATATAGAAGAGTTTAAGAGTGTAACTCCAGATAGTTGGCGCATGGTTTGTCAGGTAGATGATTTTTTTATCAAAATTAGCCAAAATGGTAATAGATACATGAGGATGTGTCTATCTGATGATAGTGCGAAGGTTGATATGATGTTTTGCGACTCGCCTAGAGAAGAAAAGTTGACAAATTTTTTAAATCACTATAAAATAGATAAGAAGGATATTGTTGTGATCCAAGGTAGCGGCAAATGGATAAGTAGGATAAATCCTATTGATGCCAAAGTTTATACCAAGACACGACAACTAAAAGGTTAGCATGCAGAACTCTAAAGACCTAGAATATGTTCTAAAGCGTAGCTCAGAAAGAGCCAAGGTTTTAAAAAGACCATATGTTTGTTTAGATATACTTTTCAACGAATTAGTAAATAGTAGATGTGCCTCCGTAGAATCTATTTTTCGAGCTTTAGGTCTAGATGTTTTAGAAGTAGCTTTAGTTTCCGTATTATATTGTGCAGAGAAGAAGCCTTCAAAAAATCCTTCTGGAAGACTGCATCGTGATTGTAAAGAATTATTGGACCTTATGGAAGAATATAGGGTTGAACTAGATCAAGAAGATAACACTCCAGAATTATTACTATTAGCTTTTTTGTCTTCCTACAAAAAAAGCCATGTAATTAAATTTTTTGATGAAGCTGGATTTAATTTCGAGAGAGCAAAGATCCAAATACGATCTTTTATAACAGATTGTCCATTTGTAAAAACAAATTTTTTTGATCATAAGGCGACTTTAGATGTAGAAGTTGACGAAGAAGAGGTGGCAGAAGAGAAAAATATTCTTGATCCTTTGAAGCCTAATCCGATTCTTGATAAGGTAGCAACAAATTTAAATCAAAAAGCTTTCGTAGGAGAATTTGATTCCTTAATACCGTTTGAAGAAAAAATCAATGAAGTCATAGTAACTTTATGTAGACAGAAAAAACCCAATGCAATTCTTGTAGGTATTGCTGGTGGAGGAAAAACTAGTATTGTAGAATCTCTGGCAAAGCAAATTATGGACAAAGAAGTTCCAGAAATACTAGAGAATATGGTCATTTTTGAGCTACAACTATCTACAATTGTTGCGGGAACTAAATACAGAGGAGAATTTGAAGCTAAACTAGAGGCTTTCTTAAAAGAAGTTACAAAGTATGAAAATGTAATTATTTTTATTGATGAGATACATACTTTAGTTGGCGCTGGTGGAACTGGAACACAAAACGATCTAGATGCGTCTAATATTCTAAAACCAATGCTTGCAAGAGGCGATATAAAATGTATTGGTGCTACTACTCACTATGAGTATGAACAAAAAATTAAAACTGATCCAGCTTTAGATAGACGTTTTGAAAAAGTTGTAGTGGTTCCACCTACAAGATCAAGAGTAGAAAAAATTCTGCCTGATTTGATATCTTTTTACACAAAATTTCACAATGTAAAATATACAGAGATTTTTGTAAATAAAGTATTAGATTATTGCGATAAGTTTTTGCCGAATAGAGTATATCCCGATAAATTAATTGATGCTTTAGATCACTGTGCTGCCTCTGCTAAAATAAATGGCTCAAAATCAGTATCACAACTTCAGTTAAACACTTTTTTTGGAAAAAAGAGAGGCATCATTGCAAATACGCCGACTATCAGCGGTTTGATCAAAGATTTAAATAAAGAACTGGTAGGTCATACTAAACAGTTTAAACATTTTAAAGATTCATTATGCAGCTTATCGGCAAGGCCGTCTGAATTCAAGAACGCCCATCCACCATTCTTTCTTTTTTATGGATCTGGTCAAACTGGAAAAACATCTTTAATTAACATTATAGAACAATATGCAAAAAGTCAAGATGTAGCCACATTCAGAACCAATGGAAGAAACTTGACGGAATCACAATGGGTTACAGGCTTTCACGAAAAAGCTTATTCAATTAGTCAAAACGTAGCCTTATTGAATGTTTCACTGGTTTTAATTGATGATTTTGACAAAGCTTCAACAAAAGCGCAAGAAGCTGTATTACAAATCGCAAGAGAAAACGAAATAACCATGACAAATGGCGATACTGTAGATTTTTCCAATACAATTTTCATATTAACTACAGGTCAAAAATCTCAACCCAAAAAACTTGGATTTAGTGAAGGTAAGGAAAATGAAGCTATGCCAATTTTGGACGATGCTCTGAAAAATTTCTGCTTCGAACAAATTAATTTAAAAACAATTTCTAAGCGAGATTTAAAGATTTTACTAACAAAAAGATTAAAAATATCTACATTTATCAATGATTTTGATAAAGTTGATCAAATAATCAGTGATAATTTTGGTAAAAAAGATTTTATTCGTGTTTCTAAAAAAGAATTAGAAAAAATTATTTTTAAATAGATTACCGTGTAAAATCTGATACATGGTTTCAAAAAAAGAGGACAAAGGGCTAAAATCTTGGAAGGCTATTTTTCTCGCCATTTCACTTGCTATAATTTCTAGTGGAATTGTTCCTGCTTTTATAGGTTTTCTTACTAAGGTTTATGAAATAGAAAAAAGTGTAGAGCCTGTATCTCATGTAAATCTTAGAACCACTTCTCTTATTTATAATTCAATGGTTGAAATGGAAAGCTCAGTTGGGGCAGATAGCGTTGTTTTATTGAAAGCTCATAATTCTGGTAGCCCAATTCCAAATAAATCTAGCATTGTAGCGGAAGTTTTCGATGCTAATAAAACATCTTCAGTGTTTGATCTTTGGCAATCTCAGCCTTTAGATAGGCATTATGTGACTTTATTAGAAGACTTGCTAGCTTCTAAAAGAACATCAGTGGTAACAGAAGAGATCGAAGGCTCTTCAATACTCAAGAATATTTATTTGAGTTCTGAAATAATCAAGTCAGACATACGTTATCTTGGCGCAGATGAGGATAACATTTACTATTTATCCATTGGTTTTACCGAAGATACTGATTTTGACCCTAAATATGAAACTCTAACTAGGGCTGGAACAGAAAGGATCAAGGGGTATATGAGAGACATGGGGGCGTTTAAATGACCTTATTAAGCTGCATAATTATGGCATTGCTTAGTTTTGTGGCGGCGAGTCAAGCAATTGCAGAGACTTACAAAAGAGATTCCTTCCTTAGAATATTTTTAATATGGAACCTTGCCTGTTTGGTATCTGTTCTTATGTCTTTTAAAATATACCAGAGGGTAAACGAAGATCCAGCTACTATATTGGACGTAGGATCAGAGTCGTTGTTTCTGACGTTGGCAATTTCATATTTATATCACACTATTCTAGATAACTTCTGTAAAGACACAAAAAAAGGGTGACGCATAATCGCCACCCTTTATTTTGTAACCTTCGTTTTATTATTTTTAAATTACTTAAAACGCAGAGTTTTACCTCCAACTGACAGAGAGCCAATCGACGCTTTCGCAAATTTGCGGTGAACCCTTGCGTTTCGATCAAGGACGGTAATATACTCGTTAGAGCAGCTTACAAGTTGAGCGTTGATAGTCTCTCCCTGCTTTGTGACGAGTCCGAAGAATCGGCCCTTCAGATTTGACAGACTATTGTCTAGACGTTTGTTTGATGTAGTATTCATACGGGATGATTATATCGTATTTGTATCAAAAATCAAGTAATTTTTTCTTAAAAAAAAGATGAATTTTCCGGTTGTAGTTCTCAAAAAATGTGTCATAATAGGTTAATGAGTGGAAATACTGCCAAACGAATTCGAAAAAAGGCAGGGCTGAACGATCAACCAGAGAGTCCTGTCCTCAGAAGGATTTATAGGCGTTTGAAAAAACAATATAACAAACTTCCTTCACCAGAAAAAGCCAATTTTTTTAAAGTATGAGTGATACAAACGACTGGAAAGAAAGAGAGGCGGGAGCATTTTGGTCCCGCGAAAAAAACGGTGGCGAAAAATACCTTACTGGGTATGTTGAAGTCAACGGAGAAAGAGTTCAACTTGTTGCATTCCGCAATAAGTTCAAGCAAGATGGCGAGAACACTCCCGATCTTCGTGTTTACCTAGATAACCGCGATATGGAAGGTTCAAATTCATCGAGCGCAAAAAAGGTGAAGGAAGATCCTCTTCCCATCTAATTCGGAAGGCAACCCCTTTTTCGGAAGGGGTTGCTTTAAAATATGAGTATTCTAAAATTGATTCAAACTGTTTTAGGCTTAGTTACAGCCTACCTTGAGCTTAAAAATAAGTCACTTTCTTTTGATTTGGTTCGTGACTCTGAAAGCCGTCAAGACAACTTGATTCAACAAATTGAATATTTAAGAGAAAAAGCAACAGAGGAATCTACTTCTAAAGCTGATTTTCTAAGAGGTAGACTTCAAAGAGAAAAGAAATATTATGAAGAAATTCTTGTTAGTAATGCTGCTGATAATAGCAGCGACACTGGTGGCTTGTAAAACCAAGCAGCCTGATATTTTGAATCTAAATATCTATCAACCTAGTATCTTAGAGCTACAAGGTGGTAAGTCTATCCAAACAGCGCGTGGTATTTATACCCCACAGCTAGATGAAATCTGGCACAGTGACAAGCGTTTTAGAGAATTAGAAAGAAGTTCCTATTAAAACAAGCAAGTGTAATATTAGATATGACATGGTTAACTGAAAACTGGACAGATATTGTCAACGCAGTTACGGCTTTGGTAGCCGCCGCAGCAGCGGTAACGGCCCTTACGCCATCTCCTAAAGACGATAATATATTGAAGAAAATTCGTGACGTTCTTAACGTCATTGGTTTTAATGTTGGTAACGCCAAAAACCTAAAAGACTAATTTTAATTAAATAGTTCTTATACACAGAATCCGTTCGATTCTAAAGAATCGTGCGGATTTTTTTTGTATATAGGTGTAATTCTACATAAAATAAGATATGGCGGGTGGAGTTTACAATTTAGTCCTTGGAGCAGATGATATAAATGAAGCTGTTTCTGGAGCGTTTCAAGCACTTAGAAGTGATGAAGGATATACTGGTGATATTAATATTAATGGCACTGGCTCATTTGATCTTTTAAATACTCAGTTTTTAGCTGCCGCACAAAATATCAATGTTACTGGTCATTTAATAGTAAATGGCGATATCACGGGTCTTGGCTCCTCAGAATTTGCAAATTTGATCGCGACAGGAACCTCATTCTTGTCAAACGTCACAGGTAATGCAAATTTCGATCAAATAACTGCCACAGGAGTTACAGACCTTTCTTCTTTAATTAACGGAATTAGCATTTCTGGTGGAGCCGATATTTCTGGTGGAGTCGATATTGCTGGAGGTTTAAATGTGGACGGCGGGATAACGAATACTGGAGACTTCACAAATACTGGAGACTTTAAAAACTTTGGTGAATTTCATGTTAGCGATGATGTTTTTATTACTGGAGACACAACGATTACGGGAACCTTGTTTATAAATGGAACTGCGATAACAGGGGAAAATAATTTAAACATTACAATTACGGGTAATGGAACAGGTGGTCTTAACTTTTTTGAAGAGGAATTTCAAGAATTTACACCGGCTAGGAATCGCGGAGCTTCTTTAATACATAGCACAGGTGTTGGGACAGATAATACTGTTACTAATCCAACCAGTATTGATTTTTCTATAAACGCAAAGGGTAATGGAGCATATGTCATTAACTCTCCCGATGTAGCAGGGCATAGAGCAGACCTTGGGCTTAAATCTATTGATTTTCAACCAGAGAGAGATGATGGTGCATTAGTGCTTGAAAAAACTTATGCAACAAAGGGTATAACTGTAGGATCAAACAATGTAAATTATTCAAAAGAAGGTGTTATAATAGGTAACAGAAATACACTTGATATTGGCGAGGATGAAGAGATTGATCGTAATGTGAATGATTATGATTTCATAGGCAATTTTATTGGAGGAAGAAGCAATAAATTTACAAACGCACATAGTGTAAATGTAATCGGGGTAGAGAATACAGGTTATTCACTTGAGGATTCTGGTGGATTAAATGACGCTAATATCATTGGTAATCATAACTTCATTAGCGGAACCGCCCCTGCGACATCGGTTAATACATTTATTGGTGGCAACCATAACCGAATAACTGGCTCTGCTGGTGCATGTGCTGCTGTTGGTAACTATAATTATGTGTTAGGCAGTAACTCTATTGTTCTTGGTAGGTCAAGCACAGTTTTAAAATCTAACTCTACGGCAATAGGAGTGAACTCTTTAGCAAGTAGATTTGGTGAAATATCTCTTACTAATGGTAGATTTAGTGAAAATGGAGATTCACAAACATCAATATTTGTTTCTAGATGTTTAACAACCAATGATGTTGAAACAGAGGTCTTCTTAGATAATTCCACTGAAAGAATTGAAGTTTCTTCTAATTCAGCAATCGCTTTTGAAACTTTGATAGTAGCAAAGCAACAATCTAGTTCAAACGCTGCTGGATATAAAATTTCTGGTGTTATCTGTAACAATGGAGGGACAACGGCTTTAGTGGGTTCTATATCAAAAACTATTTTAGGAGAAAGCGTTGCTACTTGGGACGCGACAATTGAGGCAGACGATACGAATGATGCTCTTGTTATAAAAGTTACGGGAACTGCGGGAAATGATATTCGATGGGTTGCGATAACAACAACTTCTCAGGTTGTTTTTTAAGGTCATCTCTATATAATTAGTTGATGAATTATGTTTTCTTAGGAGACTCTCCTACGTTAGAAACGGGCTTCGCTCGCGTCACTAAAAATATTATTCCAAATTTGAATCTTCCAAACAAACACGTTTGGGGCATTGGATATAGGGGGCTTCCTCACAACTATGATTTTGATATTTATTCAGCAAACATAAATTCTAGCTGGCAAGATCAACAAAATAAAGATAGATTTGAAGAATTCTTGTTAGCACTTGATGGGCCAATCACGCTTTGGTGTATTCACGATGCTTTTAGATTAGCAAAATTTAAAAATGTTTTTTATAAAGTAAAGGAGCAAAAACACTTAAAAATCATCGCTTACATACCTGTTGATTCTTACCTAGATGAAGAAGATTCTGAATTTATTGAAGTAGTAGATGTTCCAGTAGCTTATACAGAGTTTGGAGCAGAAAATATAAGAAAATTTACAGATAAAGAGGTAAAAGTAATTCCTCACGGTAACGATCCAGATTTTACAAAAATAGATAATTTTGATAGGAGCAATTATTTTCCTAATTTACATCAAGGTTTGAAATTGATGGGTGTGGTTAATTCTAATTCTGAAAGAAAGAATCTATTTCGCTCAATCCAAATATTTAGAGAGCTTTTAACTATAGACAATTCTTGGAGATTATACTTACATTGTAGTCCAGACGGTTTTTTTAATTTAAAAAAAATCGCACAAGAAATGGGGATACAAGAATTTATAATTTACGGCGATCCATTTTTCAAATCAGATATAATCGGAGACACATCTTGCAGCAAACAAGAATTAGTTAAGATATATAACTGCTTTGACCTTTTTCTTTCTACATCTTACGGAGAAGGGTGGGGTTTGACTGCTACAGAAGCCGCAAGTTGTGGCGTTCCGTTAGCCTTGCACAAAAGCACAGCCCATCAAGAGATTTTTGATAATGATTCATGTATTTTCTTACCCTCTCGAAACTTGGCTTATTATGATCATAAACTTGTGTGTGATTTAGACCCCGCTGAATCTGCAAGACTTATCAATATAGAATTCAAAAACAGAGATTTAAATCTTCAAACAAAAAAAGCCAAGGAAGTAGTCGATTCATTTAATTGGAATGAAATAAATCAAGATTGGGAGAATATTCTTTTACAAGAAGCGAGATCAAATTCAAATTTTTTAGATTTTGTTGAAGGTATTACAAAAGAAACAGCGACTGAAAATCAAGGACATATTGAAATTAAATATACCAATAGCTCTGGAGACTCAGTATTGTTTAAAAAAGGTATTGACCGCAATTCTTCTCAGTTGTTCGACAAAAATGTTATGGAACAGCTAGAGAAAAGTGTAAACTAAGTGGATGATTGTAAAAGGTAATAAACCAATTTTTTTTAACTTACATTCTTCTTTTAAAATTGCAAAAGGAGATTTTGAATCGGAAGATTCTTCTATAAGAAACGGATGTTGTTTTTCTCCCTTTGAAGGTGAGGCTTTTTCAATTGAAGGTGGAGATATTGAATTAAATAAAATTAAACCGAAAAAATCCGTTCATTTAGGTATTCGTAGAGATTCAATAAGTTTTAAACCTGTTGAAGCTAGGCTATACTATGGAGAAGAGAAGGAAGAGAAGAAAGGCGATAAGGAAAACGCTTGGACTTGGATTGAATTAATTGGCAAAGACGGTTCTATTAGTTCGTTAGACAATGACATACTATTTACCAAACTGACTGAAGAGGAAGAAAAATCTCATTTTATTTTTGAAGAATATGAAAATGAAACTATATTAAAATTTTCTCACAACGGGGTTTTACAAACTTTAACTGTAAGAGAGGAAGAAGAAGGAGTGATAATACAGGATCTGGTTGGTAATACTTCTTTAATACCATTTGAGGATGAAGAAGTAGTTATAGATTCAGAGACAGAAGCTGCAATTGCAATTGTAAGTGTTAAAAAAAGATTGGTAGTTGCATTATGATTAGTATTTTCAGAAAAAATACATCTACAAATTTTCACGCTCCTACTCCATTTTCGATTTCTGGAACAGATGATGGAATTTCGGGTAAAAATGGTGCAGTTATATCATTTAATGATCAAAAAACATTTTCTATATCTGGTCGGGGTGATGATACTAAAATTAATGATGAAGTTGTCGCCGCACAACCAGAAAGAGTTGAGTGTTTTTTACATATAAAAGGGCAACCCGCAGCATCTACGATAGAAGAAGTAAACCTTTTAAACGAGAAGGAAGTTGCCGAGAGAAAAAAGAAAAGCGACGATTCATTAAATATTTATTTACCTTTAGGTATGTCCTCTCAAAAATTACAAGGATCATTTGAAGTTCAAGCACGCAGAAATCTAAATACAAACTTTTTATGGCTTAAAGAAAATCAAGAAAAACCTTTTGCCTGTTTTTTTGATTCGGGTAAGATATTTGTCACAGGATACCTTTTAACTTTAGAAACCGAGGGATTCAATCTCTCCGATGATGTTCGTGCAAAAGCGCCCCAAGAAGTAAATTATGATAATTCAGAAAACTCTGCACTTGTTTTAGATGTATCTATTAAAATTTCTGATGATTTTTTACTTGGCGATAAAGACGCTAGTGTAACCACAAAAGTCACCCTTGAAAAATATGAAGTAAGAAAGGGAACAAAAAAAGAATGTTCAATACAGGTCCACGAAGAGGATTTAGAATTTGTAGATAGAAACGTTACTGATGAACGCGCCGCCGTAGCCGAAGCCGCCAAGGAAGCCCTCAAAGCCGCCGAAGCCGCTGCAAGAGGTGAAGGTCTTCAAGGTATAGGCTTCAATGGCGGTCTGCAAGGTGTATCTTTCAATGGTGGTCTGCAAGGTATATCCTACAACGGCGGTCTGCAAGGCAGCAGCGGTCTACAAGGCATGGCTTTCAATGGTGGTCTGCAAGGTATATCTTTCAATCGTGGTCTTCAAGGTAGCACCGGCTTGCAAGGCAGCAGCGGTTCGGGAAGCAGTAGCGGTTCGGGAAGCAGCGGTTCGGGAAGCAGCGGTTCGGGAAGCAGCG
>CEVB01027433.1_pt1 | contig 97959 bp, 111 predicted proteins | sample 531381 | NCBI WGS metagenome assembly CEVB01 (sample SAMEA2622763, study PRJEB7988) | marine metagenome | biome: marine biome (ENVO:00000447); feature: surface water layer (ENVO:00002042); material: "saline water (ENVO:00002010), including plankton (ENVO:xxxxxxxx)" | depth 5 m | reverse complement strand
TTCTTTCTCAAGGAGTTCCTCAAGCTTCGCTAAAAAATCTTCTGTTTTACTCATCTTTATCCATCTCCTCCTGTATGTAATCTCTAATCTCAATAAACAGATCATCCGATATGTCCATCTCACGTTGCATATAATCGGGGACGGTTGCACAGGCAATCCTTGCCATCTCCATAATTTCAGTTTTATACTTCATGTAGGTAATTTAAATTAATTTAAATTCGAAGTCAAGAGTTTTTTGCAGATTTATATGCCTTGAACTTTGTTTTCTTTGTAGTATTTTTCTAGAGTGGCAATCCTGTCGTCAGCAGAAGCCAAAGCTTCTAAAGCTTCGTTTGCATTATCATAAAAATCACTGGTAGAATGATCTCCAATACCTGCTGGGTGTGTAGATAATAACTCTAATGTAAGAAAAGCTTTCTTTCTTTCTGACTCTGCTTGGGAGCGGAGCATATCATATAAAAGGTTATTCATTTTCATTTTACTTTCTGATTGAACCATGCAGGAGTTTCTCTAGTTTTCCAAGTAGCGAACCCTGCTTTCTCGCCATTGTAGTAAGCACGATATGCTGTAACAGCACAATCGTTTTTGTATTCTTCTGGCATAGCCTGAGCAAATGGTGTCAGACCAGTGCGTGGAAGAGATAGCTTGTGATAGTTCTTGCCACACCATTCGATAGCGTAGATGGACTTGTGGACTTTGCCGTAGCGTCTGGTATACTCCTGACACATAGCGTAGGCATGATTGAGCAACCACTCATAGTTTTGCTCTGTCTCTCTAGCCCAGATGGTGCATGGGTGATTGTAAAAAGCTCTTTTGTATGGTGCGGTTCCGTTGTCATAGACCGCACAAAGCATTTGTGCTGATTCTAATATCATCTTGACAACGTGCTTATCACACAATTGTTGAGCGGAGATTTTGGGGTCTTTGTCTACTGCAAATATATTCATGATTCTTTTATCGCATAAGTTACTGCATCAGGAAATAACTTTATATCTTCTTTGGCTATCTCTACTAACTTACCTGTCTCAGTATACAACTCAGGATCACCGAAGTCAAGGGTTTGAGTCGAGCCACATAACTCTCCCTGCTTGTCAAAAAATTCAATCTCGTAACTCATGATTTTTAATCGTCTACTCCGTCTCTGGACTCAAAAGGAAACTGCATATCGAAAACTTCCTCTCCTGAGATTCTGCCACTCTGGTCAGACCAAATCAACAAATCAATTTGTGCGTCTGAGAGGTAGGGAAACTTTACTCTGGACAAATACCTAAACTTCTTTTCTAGTTCTTTGTATTTCTGAGTGTTGGTTGGGGTGTTCTTGGGCGCATCCTCTACTCCATTTTCCCTCAACCATGCGAGAATGTGAGTGTCCAAGACGGCATAGTCGCCTCCTCTGGTATGAAGCAAAAAGAAACGTGCTGTCTTGTTACCCACACCATGTATGGCAAGCAGATCATCCAAACTACAAGTCTCAAGATCAAGATCAAGAGACTGTATAATACCTTTCGTTAGTCTACCATACTGACCAACCTTACTTGCAACCAGTGCATTGTGGATTCCGTCTCTACCCAAGTCTCTAAAGTAATCAAAAATGCTATGATAACCCACCCTGAAATCCTCGCTCTTTGACATACCGTGAATCAGTTGACTCAGGCAACGGGAGGCATAGTCACTATTCTTACCTGCCACAAACATACAGAATAACCAAAAAGATTCTAGTTGATTAGTATCCCTGTTAAAGTCGGTAATGTCTGTCGGATTTACTGCTAACTTGCTCATGTTGGTAATTTAAATTAATTTTAATTCCAAGTCAAGAGGAAATATCCTCAATATCTATCATTTCTTTGTCATACATCATGATAAATCCTGCACCATTACATTGGACTCCCATAACATTGTAGTCAATATAATCAACAGCTTCTTCTTGTGTCATACCTTCCTTCTCGTAGATGGAGACGATCTTTTTATAATCGTAGATTAGCTTGCCACAATCTGATGCTCCTGCAATCGCATCATCTAAACCATGTAAATATAAAGCACCTGTAACTAGCATACTAAATAACTAAGAGAAAATCTTTTTTTATCTGCTCTATCAGATCATCTCTCTCCCACTTTACATTCATATCTTTCAACTGGTCTAACTGACCAATTATAAGTTGCCTTTTAGCCACATTTCTGATCTGGGGCATATACTTAGCAACATTAATAACTTTGTTGTTTTTCTTTGGTCTTCCTCCTTTGAGCTTCATGCTATTTAGGGTATACTTGTTTCATATCACCGTCCTCGTAGACCTCAAAGACTTTGCCATGAGACTGCTCGGCGTTCATTAGTGCCATCTCCATCGCAGTCGTGCGATGGCAGAGAGGAGGATCAGCAAGCTTGGTGGAGTATCCACCCATCCAACGATCCTTCTTGTCGAATACAACGTAACTAGTTACTTTCTTCTTCATTTGCGATAAGCTTGAAATTTAATTCTTGTTCTTTAAGAGAGTGGAGTGAAATATCTTCTGGTGTTCTTGTGGGAGGGTCTAGATTTCTGAAAACATCTTGTTTAAAAACATCTCCATTTTCGTTACTTACAAGGATAGTCATATCACCTGTTTCTTCATTGACTTCTGCTTTAAGTCTCCACCCATTCAACAGAACAAAGTTAATCCATCTATCTTCAATCATATAACTTTGTATCATTAATCGCTCAATTTTACTTCGACTGTATCTGTCCCTGCTGTTGGTTTAACAGAAGACTCTACAACATTAGGTTTACTATCGTTCACCTGTATGTTCATTTTCTCTAGCCACACCCTGCTAACAGGAATGTGTTGTCTTGAGCCAAAGTATGCGTTCAGTGTCTCCATGTCAATGTTGACGAACGACTTTGCTCCTTTTGGTCTGCCTCTTGTAGCCATATCTTTTTTTGTTTTGGTTAGTATGATGTTACTATATCAGATATACTGATTTGGTCAAGAATTTTTTTGATTAAAAATTCACTTTTTATAGAACTCTCTATATTGTTCTTTTATAAATGGGGTCAGGATATTCTCATATGCTCTGACCAGTGCCTCCTCCAGTTCTCCCTGCACATCCTCTAGGATGTAACCTAGACCTGAGATGGAGAGCATGGCATGAAACCCTTCATGAATGATTGTGTCCAAAAGAACTTCGCCTTTAATTTTATTAGATATGCAAATCTTCTTTGCATCGGCATCGAATTCACCATATTCTTTCATTTGTTTATAGACTATGGCAAACTTCTGACCTGCTATGGTTACCTCTTTTGGTTTGTAACTCATGTTAGATTTTATGTGAGTTGTCTGGCGAGATCAAGACCTTTTTTGGTCAGTTCTCGTTTAGTGTCGATTTTGAGCAAACGCTTCTTGACAAGCATTGCCTCGTAGTCTTTCTGGATTGCTCCACGTTGCATACCAGTGACAGAAGCGATGCCAGTGAGCGTCATAGCCCCACGCTCACCAAGTGCCTTCACTATAGCAATCTCTGAAGCTGTCAAGCCGAATTGCTTGACTCCCATCGCATCGCAAAACTCTCCCCAAATTTCTTTGGTTACCTTCTTGACATCTCTAGCAGAAACGTAGATTTTCAAATCTTCTGCTTTGACAACGGCATCTCTTGGGTTGCCTCGAAAAGAAGAAACGATATCTTCTTTTGCGCTATTGTCGATATCCGCATGATATTCAAGATTGTCGTGGAAGATATCATAAAGTTCATTATCTTTATATTCCTCGAAAGCGACATCCCTGAGACGATCTCTGAGAGGTTCAACCAATTTCTGTTGATCTGTAGTCGCCATGCAGAAAGTAAGCTTTCTGAAATCAAAGGTATATGGAACTCCTTCATGCTCGACAGTCCTCACAGGATTCTTATCCACGTTAAGAACAGAAAGAAAAATCTGCTGTAAGTCGTTGGGGAGATTGTGTCCCTCGTCAATAAACAGAAATGCATTGTGCTGTATCCAGACAGGGTAGACCTGCTCAAAGAAGCTCCCTGCATTCTTGATGGTCTTGCCATTGACTTCTAGCATAGGAGGCTTAGTGCCATCTGATCTACGCAATGCCTCTCTAAAGAGACGAGCAAAGAAGGTCTTGCCTCCACCCTTGCCAGTCGTAAGGTTAATAAATGGCAAGCGGTCAGTTTTCTTGTAAGCATCTATATAGATACTCAAAGTCCGTTTCACTGACTCTTGCCCGATTGCGTCATCGAATATGTCATTTATCGTTGGCATGGGAGTAATATATCAGGAATAAATATAGAGTCAACCCCTTTTTTAAGAAAAAAAAATCCATTGACTTTCAGCGTGTTACGCATATAATAACCCACATGAGTAAATATCAATTCTTTATGGGGAGATTTATCATTGCCCTTTGTGCAATTATAATAGGTATACCAGTGGGTATTATTCTTGCTTCTCTATACTTTGTTAGAGTGCTGATTAACTTTCCATATCAAATGTATATCACAGCAGTTGACAAATGGGAGCGAAGAGTGCAAATAGAACAAGCTGACATCTGGACAAGACACGTTGCCAGAATGGAACAAGAATCAAGAACAAATAATAATAATTAATAATTAATGAATACAGAAGAGCTACTTAGGTTACATGACGAGACTTGCAGTAAGTGCAAGGAAATAATGAAACAAAAAAATAGCGATTATACTGGAGGCAAAAATGCTACAGACATATTTGCTAATTTTAATTCTTCTATTATATTAGATATTCACCCAGTCCAAGGTCTTCTCTTACGTTTAATCGACAAAGTTCAAAGGATTCGTTCTTTCACTAATGACAAGCAATTACAAGTTTCAAATGAGTCTGTTGAGGATGCTTGTGAGGATATTATAAATTATGCGATTCTGGCAAAAGCAATGCTAATCGAAGAAAGAAAAAAGATCGAACAAATAAAAGAGGAACAACAAAAAGAAAAAATTTATTCTTTTGGACACGGAAACGAATTAAAAGAAAATCGTGTTTTACCTGATTAGCCATTTATTTGGCACTTTTTTGTTCATCCTAGCCTCTTTCTATATTTGGCACTTTTGCCTTCATCCTAGCTCTATTTTGAAAATTTGATATTTTTCGGTATAATATTATGAGTCATGAATATTATAAGATCCGCAGATATTAAAAATAGAGATACAGCACCCAACCCTACAAATAAATGTGTTGTATTAGTTCCTTATAGCAATAGAATTGAACATGAGGTAGAGGAAAGCTTAAGGGTTTTAGAGTCTAGGGGTTATGCTGTCTGGAGGGTGTGGGGATATTCCGCTATAGACCAAGCTAGAAATAGAATGTGCTATGACGCATTATATTACAATGATTTCGAAGAGATCATGTGGATTGATGCAGATGTTGGTTTTAACCCAGATGACGTAGATAAAATAAGACAATATGGTCTACCTATATGTGCTGGAGCTTATCCTTTCAAGGGGGTAACTTTTGCTGATCGTGCAAACAGGCAAATGACTATTCAATTACTTGATGAAGATAAGGGTAGTGTCATTGAGTTCGGAGACAAAGGAGGGTTAATTGAAATTAAATCTGCTGCTACTGGGTTTTTGTATACCAAAAAAGAAGTATATGAGGCAATTAAAATTAATAAAAATTTACCCTTATGCAATACAAGTTTTGATGCTCCTCAATACCCATTCTTCCACCCTAATATCTTTGAGGAAAATGGAGGTAATTATTATTATTTAGGAGAAGATTTTAGTTTTTGTCGTTATGCGGTGGAAGCTGGTTATAAAATTATCTTAGATACTACTGTTAAATTAAAGCACATCGGTTTGTATCCGTATCAATGGGAAGATTTGCATTTACGCAGACCTAATTGTAGTGAAATATCATACTATGATCCGACAGATGAACCAAATAGTTAAATCTATAATAGATGATTGTGTAATTTTAAGCAACGGATCTCTTTATTTGGGATGTATTTACCCAAACTATAAAGATCCTACAGTTGAAAAACTTAAGGTTTTAAAAGATAATGGTTATGAGTTTAAATTAAAAGAAATAAGTATTTATGGTGAAGAGACTTATTTCTGCGACAAATTAAACTTGACTTACCAAACAGACTTTAACGGAGATTCGACTCTCCATTACGCAGGATGAATTTAGTAGATGATATACCCCCTACAACAGATGATTTTGATCATGTAAATTGTATTATTGAAATTCCAAAAGGAACAAATACAAAATACGAGTATGATGAAAAATTAAATATATTTAAATTAGACAGGTGTCTAGTCTCGTCTCTACAATACCCAATTAATTATGGTTTTATTCCACAAACTATTGCACTTGATGACGATCCTTTAGATGTATTAGTATTTAACCATGACCCTATTGATAGAGGTGTTTTAGTTTCTTGTAGAGTATTGGGTGTTCTTGGGTTTGTAGATGGTGGTAAGATAGATAATAAACTCATAGCAGTCCCAGACTGGTCACCAAAAGAAAAATATAAAACATTAGCTGATATTGAACCAGAGCATCTCAAAATTTTTAGAGAGTTTTTTAAAATATACAAAATTGACAGAAACTCTGAAACAGAAGTTGGCAAGTGGGTAGGTAAACAAAAGGCTAATAAAACTTTAAGGGATGCTCATAAGCGGTGGAGGCAAAGAGGGGGAGACGAAAAGCAATACTGGGATTGGGTTGATAGGTGCAAAAAAGCAAGACCTGCATATTAATGAATCCTGATTTAATCACTAAATATGTTCCCTTGATTGCAGGAATAATGTATGCTTTAGTAGGGACAGCTTATATTATGAAAAAAGATATGGGCTGGGCTATTATTTGGCTGTCATATGCTACAGCTAATTTTGGACTAATGGTAGTAGGAAACCAATGAAATATAACATTCAAGATATACAAGGAGAGGTTGTTAAAGACAATGATACTTATTTGCTCAAAGACAATAAAAGTTTAAACAATCTTATATTAAGTAGCACCCGATTAAAACCTAAGAAAGAAACAAGAGGTCATAGTCACAAAGGTAAAGAGGAAGTTTATTATTTTGTAGAAGGGGAAGGTGTTATGGTTCTCCGCTACGATAAGTTTGAAGTTAAAGCGGGAGATGTAGTTTTGATTCCTGACGGGGCGTTTCATCAAGTGCAAAACCCAACAGAAAAAGATTTATATTTCGTTTGCGTCTTCGAAGGTAGCAGAGATCATTAATGAGATTAGCTTTATTTCTACTAACTACGTCCCTTGTTATGGGTAATATATACCTGTATATTATAGCAGGACTTTTAATGACTTTAAATTCTTATCGCATAGAGAGTTTACGATTAGACATTTATTTGTGTAAAAATAAATGTGAGTTTAATAGTAGTATCTGATTTAACTTTAAACGAAGGTTTATATTTCAGATATTTGTCCATGACTGCCAAGTCTTATTTGGAGATGGATGTGTTGGTTGAGGCTCAAAGAGACCAAAAAGATTATTACTATAAGATCCTAAAGAAAAAGGGTTATTACGATTGTGTTTCTGATATTATTTGCCCCGAAGACAGAGAAGCTGGGATTAGAATAGACACGGATTATAATTATCCTATGACTATTGTAACAGATTCTATATGTTGCACTAACGCCATGTCTTTAATAATGCAAGTAAAAGAACTAAAATATATCGAAGGACAGGTCATATGAAGGTTGCTATTCTCATGTGGTATGATGACCACATAAAACATTACGCAGATAACTTTTATAAAATAAATAAATTGTATTGCGATAAAAATGGTTATGACATATTTAAATCGTCATACAGAGTCTATCAAGATCGACATTACAATGCTATACCTGCTAGGGAACCTCATTACGAGAGATTTCCCCTCATATTAAAATACATAAAAAACTATGATTACGTTGTTTGGATAGATGCAGACGCTTATTTCTATATAAATGCTCCTCCCTTGGAAGATTTAATCAATGAGTATCCTGATAAGGAGATTTTATTTAGCGCAGATAGCTGTAGGATGGGTTCCCCTTCAATTAACACGGGGGTTTTTATATTAAAAAACACACAACAAGTAATTAATATAGTAAATAGATGGTCTTACTGCGAGAAAACAAAAAGTAAATATTATCGTGTTAAAAAACCAAACTGGATCGCAGATCAAGGTATGGTAAGGGGGTGTTATGCTGGCAATGTGGACTGTTTAAGAGATATTTCTGTTATACTCCCTTATCTTAAATTACAGCATTATCACAAGTCAGAAATGGATGTTTTAGAAAAAACCAAAGCAACTCTGCCTTACATAAGGCACTTAGCGGGTAGGAATGATATAAGATTTAAAGAGTCTGCTAGGTATTTAGGGAAATTAATTGATGAAGGCTACTTGAATGTAGACAATCTACCTAAATTCACCAAACACACTAGAGATAAATACTCTGGAAAAATAGAATACAACCTCTTTTGGGGAGAGAGGTGGCAACTAATTAAAGAGGGTTTACTAGCCCCCGAACCTAATCCTCATCAGGATCTGGAGTAGGCTCAGGATCTGGTTCAGGCTCAGGCTCTGGCTCAGGCTCTGGCTCAGGCTCTGGCTCTGGTTCTGGTTGTGGTGGTTCAGGCTCTGGTGGAGCAGTATTTGCCCACTCCCTGATAGCAGGAATGGCTGCGATAATTGCATCCATAGCATCTTTAGCTTCTGGAACCTCTTGAATCATCTGCCAGAAAGGTTTGCGACCATTTACACGGGAAGGGATATTGATATACTCTGCTCCTTCATTGTCAGCAGAAACTAAAACTTTAGTGTTTTCTGAGTCATATGGTATCATCTCAATATTAACGCTACCCTCTGTTGGGTTAGCCTCTGCTGTATTTGGAACAAAGATGTTAATACTACGCAACCAAACAGAATCAAATGTTTCTTCTGGTCTAGCTGGAACCACAAATGGCTCGTCCCTTGGGATTGGATCTCCTAAATTATCTGGCATGACAAATTATATGTTTAATTGTTAAATGTATCTATATTTATTTACACAAAAAATGATTTTAGGTGGCCAACTTTTAATTGTGGCACGACTACAGGTTTAATTTTTAGCTTATCGTAGACATTTCTGCAAAAACTGACATCTTCAAAGCTCAAATCATTAACATCAAATTTTTCTCCAGTTTTATATGGATGTTCACAATCTGGCACATGAGCGTCTCTAAGAGGATAAAACGGATAATCCATCTGTTCGTAAATAGACCTATGGACTCTTGTAAATCCAAATCCACACCAGTCTACTTTTATCATTCTATTTGGGTCATCTCTTGCTATTTTTTGTAGCCATTCAACAGAAGTAAAAGGCATATGGAGGTTTTTCCTGAAATAATCTTCATCCCAATTACCCACCATAGCCTTATCGCCTTGATCTGACCTATACCAACCAGTAATAAATTTAAACTGTTCTGGCATTGAAGCTAACTGCTCTATTTGACTAATATTAAATAGAATGTCCGAATCAATCCAGAATAAATATTTAGCATCGGGGGGAGATGTGTCTATGTAGCCCTTCCCCCCTGTAGCTAGATAGTTTCTAGCAAAATTTAGAAACAGACCGTTACAAGTGAGTATCGCAGAGTTGTTTTTTTCGCACCAAGATTGTAATTCCAAATATTGATTAAAAACTTTTCCCTGAATCCCCCTGTGATCAATGGGTATCAAAAATATATTATCTAGCATCAAATTATTATAGATGCTTATTTGTCTTTATCTACTATATTCTGGATCAATTATTTCTGGCTCAAGCTTATCTACATCTTTACGCTCACCGTAAACAACATAAAAATAATTAAGAGGTTCTTGTGTATTTGAACCAACGGTCACATCTCCGTTTTCTGCTATCGAATCAACATAAATGTTTTGATTAGCTCCTATGGCTGTGAGTTCTACAGTCATGCTGTCAATGTGAACTAAATTTTCCCAGTAATCTGGCATTTTAATTATATTTAAATCACTCTTGCCTCTGAAATATACGGCAACTTCTGGTCCCTCAATACAAGCATGAAGTAATTTCTTATGTTGCTCTTTCTTTTCGGGGACAGGATGGTCGATGATGAAGTATTTTGAAGTAGCGTAAAGCGTTCCGTTAACGTAGAGAGGATAGTAAGAGTTTGAACTTGTTCCAATGCCGACATATCCCTCAATAATAGCTCCATTAGATGGGGCTGTTACACCTACATAACTCGCCCCAATTGCTATTCCTCCACCTACATCTAGCTTGTTTGCTGGTGCCGTAGTTCCTATCCCCACATCACCATCTGAGGCTATTGTGACCCCAGCAGAGGCTGAAGTTGCTCCACCATTAGGTCTGAATCTAAATCCTTTGCTAGTAGCAGCAGCAAAATACATGTGGTCACTAGACTTGGCAAAGATCCTGTGGTGACCGTTTGTTAAGTTTGTAGTTCCGATACCAATAGCTCCATAAGTGCTTCCATATGTGCCATCTCCACCTAAAAGCATGTTTGATTCAGCTAGAATCTCGCCTTCTACATGCAATTCATAACTAGGGCTACTTGTTCCTATACCTACAGAATGTGCAGATGCGTCTACATATAAAGCATCTGTAGCAATTGAAAAGTCTCCGTTGCTTCCATTAAACTTAGCGAGTGTATAGTTATTAGATTGAAAACGAATTTCTCGACTGCTACTGCAATTAACAAAGGTTGTTCCATTGGGAGCTTGCATGAATGCGAAATTACCCACGCTATTCTTGTCTACATGAGAGAAACCAGCATAGTCACTAAATCCTACATAACCAACATGCGCTCTACCTATAATAGCACTTGAATCATTATCAGGGTTTACTTCTAGTCTTTCACTAGGAGTGTGCGTTCCTAGACCAACTTTACCTCCTGTATCTATATTTAAATTATTTGCGTGTAACCCAGCTTGGAATCCAAATGCACCTCTTGAGTTTTCGGCAGATACATAAACTGTTGTGTCATTATCATTAAGAGCTATGGCGCATTTATTGTCTGTAGAATTAAAGGAGGCTACTGTCTCATCTGCTGACTCTACATCTAATGTATGAGAAGGATCGGTTGTTCCTATACCTACTTTACCATCAGATCTCTTTATACTGATAGCTGGAGCATCATCTGAAAGCGTTGTGCCGTTAACATTATGGCGACCAATATTAATTAAATTACCATCACAATCATACTGTATATATCCACCTAAATAACCATAGGTATCAAAGGCAGTTCCTGCCTCTATTAATCTTAAGTAAGAACCATTTGTTGCATTAGTTTTACTGCTAACAATTAAAGTCGCATCATTTGAATTATTACTAACCTCAAGTAATGAGTGAGGATTAGTTGTTCCGACACCAACCTGTCCTCCCGCATCTATGCTTAAGTTTCCAGTAGTAAAAGCATTACTGAAGCCAAGTGACATTATATCAGCAGAAGCATCTAAACCTACATAAACAGCATCAGTATTATCTTGGATAGATATCATAGCATCGTTATCAGTAGATCTAAAACGCGCTATCTCGTTAGTGGTTCCTGCGTCAACAGTGAGTGTATAGTCGGGGTTAGTTGTTCCTATACCTACTCTTTCGGATCTGGTAATTACCATTATACCAGTATTGCCATCAAGAGGTGAATTAAATTCTAATCTATCATTAGCTCCATTGTATTTAATCGCAAAGTTTTCTGAAGTAGCAGTCTCGTTGAATGTAATCTCTCCATTTGGATCTGAGTTCGCTCCAGCAGTATCATAAAGTGTTATTTTTGGATCGGTTTTAGCTATTGTTAAATGAGCAGATGGATTAGTTGTTCCTATACCAACACTACCAGCAGAGTCAACGGTTAACCTCTTAGACCCATTCGTTTCTAAGTGAATAGTATCTGTTTCGAAACTAAGCTTAGTGTTTTCGTCTGATGAGTGTCTTACGTCAGTAGATACCTCTACGCGACTTGCTACTACACCAGCACTACTCTTAATATCACCGATAACGTGTAGAGGTTTAGAAGGATTATTTGTGCCTATACCGACATTACCAGCAGTATTAATACGCATGAACTCCGTTTCGGTAGTCCCATTATCTCCAGCGAATAAAAAGCCTCCGTTAGAAGAATTAGCTCTAGAGTAGAAATATAAATAATCTCCAGCTTTTTCTATTTCACTAAAAGTATTTGTTAAATCAGAATCTGTTAATCTTATAGTAGCTGCTGATGAAGCTATCTCTAGTTCTGCATTGGGATTAGTTGTTCCTATACCGACATTGCCTGCTGATGTTATTCTAACTCTTTCATTATTATTTGTATCGAAACGAAGGTATCCGTTTTCTCTATTAACTATTCCAGCGTCATTGTCTGAAGCAAAAATTTCTAATCCATTATCAGCAGCATAAGTGGTTGTGCTGTTTGCTAATTGCATAACAACATTAGCTGAACTACTAGTGACACTTAAATCACGAGCAGGAGCAGTTGTTCCTATGCCAACATTACTATTAGATCCTTTAACAAAAACAATAGGATCATTGTTTACGTCCATGCTGACATTCTGACCAGCTTTAGCGTTAATAGCTGTAGATCCAGCAGGGCTTTGCTTTAAAGCATAACTTGTCGAAGTAGCATTATCATAATGAGATAAATATAAATAGTCGGTTACATGAGACCCAAATCTTGCCCTACCCAAGAAAATATTTTGGTCGGTATCTGCCCCAGCATCTAATTTGCCTTGAGGGGAAGTTGATCCTATACCAAGTCTGCCAGCAGTGTCTAAACGCATTTTTTCGCCACCACCAACGTAGAAACGCATATCCACGGAACCATCTGCTAGAATCGTAGCCTCATCTGAATCTGCATAAAGCCTTACAAATTGAGTCCCATTACCTACTTTAAATTGAGCAGAAGTAGAACTTTCTACATGTAAATTTACTGCTGGATTATTTGTTCCTATACCTACGTTACCATTTGTTAATAGCGTCATGCGAACGCCACCATTAGTTTTTAAATCTAATTGGTGATTACTGTCTGTGCCAATAACTCCCTTACTAGCTTGTGCTTGCAAATTAATTAATGCGCCGCCATTTCTCTCTACTTCTATTTCTCCATTACCTGCTGAAAAAACATGTAGAAGAGCATTTGGACCTTCCGTTCCAATACCTACATTACCACCTTTAAACCAACTACTACTTGCCGAATCAATTCGGACTGCTTCTGTGGTTGTATCAAAGAGAGATAATAAACCTTTATCTAAATCAGCAGAGGTTCCTCTAGGCTGTATACGAGCTATTTTGTGGTCATTAGATTGCAAAAAGAAATCTGCACCATCACCATGAATATCTAAACTCGCACTTGGATTAGTTGTTCCAATACCTACGCTTCCATCAGTATCTACTCTTAATCTTTCGGTTGACGATGTAAAAACCCTGAAATAATCACTACTATTATCACCATCAATCCTTACGTTTGTGCCTCCCCAGTCAATTTTGTAACCATCAGACATTCTGATGTGACCATCATGAACATGCAACTTTGCTGCGGGATTATTTGTTCCTATGCCTACGTTACCTGCCGTATCAATATTGAGGTTGCTACTACTTCCCATACTTGAATTAAATCCAAGCGACATAACATCAAGGGCAGCATCGTGTCCAATGTATACAATATCAGTGTTGTCTGCTATAGATATATGAGCATCATTATCAGTAGACTGAAATCTTGCTACAGTGTCTGTTCCATCAGAATTAACATGGAATCTAAATTGTGGCTTTGTTCCGACCCCAACCAATTCACTGTGAGTAATGTATAGTTGAGCATCACCTGTGGTTCTTCCTCCACCAGCGGGTTTTGTATAAAAAGCTAAATCACCTCCATTAAGAGCGCGGTTACTATGTGGATGAACAACAGATTGAATAGCTCCAACTATATGGTGAGCATCTCCTTGGCCGCTAGGGTGACTAAAATAAAGACCACCTAAAACATCGCCAGTTCCTTCTTGGTGATTACTTTGTAAAATTAAATTAGCTTGGCCAGTAGTCGTGGTTCCTACAGTTAAAGTGCGGCCAGCAACTACATTTGGTCCGAAAAACTCATTACTACTATTTATTTCTGCTACTGGACTCGTAGTGCCTATACCAACATTTTGACCAAAATGTGTTTCTAAATATATTTGAAGATCATCAGTGCTAGGTCTTGACATCAACACTGCGTCTGTCCTAGGTGCAGTTATCGTAGTTCCCGCGTTACTGTATCCTGCTGACATCCAAATAAAGTTGTCATTTCCCTGATACAATCCATTGAACATTTTTGGAGAGTTATTTCTCTTATATACAGTAGCTGCCCAACCAGCAGGATCATCTATTATTATTCCATCATTCCAACTACCACCATTGACATTAGTAAGAGTTAGTGGTGCAGCAGGGCTACTTGTTCCTATACCGATTCTATTAGTTGAGCTATCAACAAATAAAGTATTAACATCAAAATTAACATCACCATCAAAATTCGTGCCGTTGGAATTACCAATGACCAAAGGGCCAGTGTCATTAGATATACTACCTCTAACCCGCAAGGCATATTGAACATAAGCTCCAGCACTTGCAGCAGCATAAAAATAATTTTTATCTACTGCGACAACTCCATCGTTCCTTACATAGAACATTTGAGTAGAAGAACTATCTATACATTGGAGCGCATTTGTAGAGGCATCATTTGTGCCTCCTTTGATCCTAACTCTAGATGTAGATGGATCAGTCATTCCGACAGCTAGACTGCCGCCGCCAATCCAACTGTCCCCATTAGTGTTAAATCTAATGTCCTCGTTGACAGTGCTATCGTATAAACTCAAGTAAGCATGTGATGAGGAAGGTCTAACCTTAAATTTAAGATGACCTGATTCTCTTACCTCTAGACCATCTTCGTCTCCATCGCTACCTACAGTTAATTTTGTTTGAGGATTAGTCGTCCCTATACCGACATCGCCTCCATCTACAATCCTAATGCGCTCTGTATTTGACGTAAAAAACCTCAAGTAATCACTAGAGTTACTACCATCTATTCTTGCATTAGTCCCACCCCATTCGATCTTATAAGTATCGTCTAATCTTAAATGACCAGCACTTATGTTGGTATCTTTATAAATATTAAAATCAGAACCTATGATTACAGCATTCCCACCTCTATTAAAGGTAATCTCCCCATCTGAATTAGTAACAAAAGAAAGATCTGCTGTTTCGTTTCCTATACTTCCGTCTCCAAACTGTATCGCAGCGAGCGTAGAGCCTATACCAATGTATTTACTACTTGCTACAGTTATGTTTCCATTCAGCGTTAAATTAGAGGATGTAGTCGCCCCTCTGGCAGTAACAGTAGCTAAAGTGTCACCCTCTGATGAGCTACTTCCAGTAACAATAGGGTTTCCACCAATTGTAAGAGACCCTGCATCCAAATTAAAATTACCAGATAAATTAACTTTATCGGTAGACGGATCTAGCAAAAGAGAAGCTTTTCCTGTCGTCCCTTCTCTGAAGTTTAATCCAGAAGCGGTTAGGTAACTATTTACTGTGGTTATTGCCATTTTAATCTATTTTTAATTACACGAAGACTACATCTTCCTAATCATTGCTTTTATATTATATGATTCTCCATCACCGCTCTCCATAGCTTGAGCGATAATGGTTCCCAGCTTCTGTTCTTTCATGGCTTGCCCGTGACCTTGTTTGCTTGAGGTAACTATGTAATCACCAACTTTAATTGGTCCTGTTACAAGAATAGGCTCGGCTCCAAGCACTACAGGTGAATCAAAGTCTTTCTTACTAACACCAAAAACTAAAGTATCGTTTTCTTTCTCGCATGGCTTGAGTTCGCCATCTTCGTCCATTACAAGGACTGTGCCATCGGTATAGAATTTTAGTTTGCTGGAGGATGCGTTCTCCTCCAAGTAAGCTCCACCGATATAGTATGTGGATCTTGTTGTTCCATTTACATCGAGTTCATAGCTTGGAGAAGAGGTTCCTATGCCAACATTACCTTGAATAATTGCACCATTAGATGGAGCACTTACCCCAACATTACTGGCTCCAACAGCTACTCCTCCACCTACATCTAAGGCATTGGCGGGACTAGCGGTTCCTATTCCAACTCCATTGGAAGTGATCGCCATTTTATCACCACCACCTACTCTGAAGAAGTGATTTGATACAGTATGAGTAAAAGGAGCTATGCTTCTTCCATAATAAGCACTTGTTCCATTCCAGAATATTAATTGAGTGCCTGTTGCGCCGCCGCCCTCTCCTATTAGAGCATTATTTGATCCTATTCTTATACCGTGATTAACTGCTCCATCTACGTCGAGTATGGTTTGAGGATCAGTCGTTCCTATACCTACACTGCCATTTTCATCGAAAACAATCTTATTAGCATCTGTAGATGTTGCGTTAGGTCTAAAGTGTAACGTGTCATCAGACTTACACTCTAACCAATATCTATTAGAAGCGTCTCTAAATCTTAAGTAAGAACTATAAGAATCATTTGATTGAACAGTAATGTTAGCATGATGATTATTACTTCTCATGCGTATGCCTTGATCAGCAGAAACTGATGAAGACACATCTACAAAAAATGTAGATGATGGTTGAGTCGATCCAATGCCAACTTGACCACTGCTATTTACTGTTACTTGAGCAGTTCCATCTTTAGCAATTTGAAAATCATTTTCTCCTGCGCCAGCAAATGTTCTATTTAATATAAACTTATGGTTTGCATCAGAATCACTGTCTTGATCTGCTCTAATAGTGCAATCTTGGTCTTGCACAGAGAATTGAATATTTTCATTTGCGTTTCTACCAAGAATAAGTCTGGGGTTAAGACTTGAACTAGAGTTTAATATCCGAACACTGTCAAAATCACCCGTGCCTACTACATCTAGCTCTACAGCGGGACTGCTTGTTCCTATTCCAACATTGCCGTCACCCATTACCCTTAAATTAATATCCCCTGCATAGTTTGCCACCTCAAAACCAATGTCTGAAGCATTTGAACCACCACCAACTTTTAATCCATAATTAGATCCTGCCGTTGCTTCTGTGTTTGCTATTCTAGCAACCCAATCGCCATCTTTTTCAGCTCTAACATGAAGCGGATGAGATGGATTAGTTGTCCCTATACCTACATGTCTTGTATCCTCCTCAATATACATTGCGACACTAGGAGAAGCCGAAACTCCTACGTCAAATTGCAAAGAGGCATCACTTCTTATTTTTGCTATACTGTTTTGATTTCTAAAATAAATGCTTCTATCAGTATTCCCCGCACTATCCAACCTCATATCACCACGAAGATCTAATTCTTCTTGTGGAACATGTGTGCCTATGCCAACTCTAGTGTTAGGACCATCTATAACAAGCGTTGAGTTTGCAGTAGTTTGACTATTGTAAACAAAATTAACTCTACTATTATCTAAACCAACAGAATAATAATTACCACCTGCTCTTTGTAATCTTAAAGCTTCTGCAAATCCCGCAGAAGGTCCATTAACATGAAGTTGCGCTGCTGGATTAGTTGTTCCTATACCAACATTGCCATCCGCGTCGATTCTCATCCTTTCATTAGAATCACCGACATTAGGTGTTTGAAATCTTATTGTAGTAGCACCTGCTGCAAAATCTGTAGCACCAGCATTAATTTCAAATCGTGATTGTCTACCTGCTGCCGCAGTGGACCCCCAAGAATTTATCCAAGCTTGGTATTCCGAATTATGTAATCCTATCGTCGGGCCAACAGTATCGTTTTTACGAACTGTCAAGATAACATCAGGATTAGTTGTTCCTATACCGACCTTGCCAGCATCAGTAACGGTCAACCTTCTGCTCCCATTGGTTATTATACTTATGTCATCAGCAGTATCTGTTCCTATACGAAAATCATCATTAGCTTGTTCAAAAGCTTTGAAGGTAGAATTAGCACCAGTAATAACTAAAGTATTTCCTGTTATTGTTCCCGCACCAATATCATTGCTTGTTATATTGCCTTGATCAGTAACAGTCTGCAATGTATCTGACTCAAAAGCAGAAGTTCCAGTAATAACAGGATTACCGTTTACGGTAATACCATTTTCGAAGTTACCGCTTGTGCCGTGAATTGTTCCATCAACGTCGAGTTTATAAGCTGGATTAACTGTCCCTATTCCTACATTGTCACCATTAGAAGCATTTAAAGCTAACTTACCGTCATGCTGTAATGTTATTTCTGCTCCTCCATTACCATCATAGGTTATAAAGAAATCACTATCCGCAGAATCATCTACAAAATATTGGCGAACGGTTTCTGTAGGGTTTGTGAAGATTAATCCTAAACTATTTCCAGTAGCATTACCTACATGAAGTCTAGATTGCGGAGTTGCTACTCCTATGCCAAATCTTTGGTTTTCGGAATCAAACCTTGCCATCTCCACACCAGCTTCTCCTGCATAAAAGAGAATATCATCTTCATCTCTATTTGATTCTATGCGAAGATCATTAAATCTTGGAGAGAGAACACTTCTAGAACCATCACCACTTACTCTAATAGTTCCTCCATTTGTGTTCCCAAGAGTTATGCTGCCATTACCATTTGCTCTTACCTGTCCATCATTTTGAACAAGAAGATCTGCAACTGTTACATCATGAGTTGTAGTCGCACCTCTATTAGTAACAGTCTGTAAGGTATCTGCTTCCGAAGATGTGGTTACAACTTTTTCCCCATTAACGTAAAGACCGCTATCACTTTGAACGTAAACCCCACTCTTGAAAGACATGAGTAGGGTGTTGTCACCGCTAGAGAAAGCCGATAAGGGTATCCCATCAGTAAATACAAAAGCTCCGTTATGTGTGACTTTTGAAAATGAACCAAGGGCTACTCCATAAGTTCCTGAAACCACATTTTCTCTTCCCCCGCCTATAAAAGAATTTGTTCCATAAAGTGTGTTTCCTAACCCACCAACTATAACTGCCCCATCAGACTCTTCTTGAATTGTATTTGATGCACCCGCACCCACAAAACCGTAATGAGATTTCTCTACTTTATTGTTAACTCCACCTACAATTGCACCAGCACTTTCTAAATTTCCTGATACTAAGTTATCATATCCCCCCGCGATAACTGAAGCAAAGACACCTCGTATCTCATTGGAATATCCTCCACCAATACTATTGGTGTTTATACCTGATATTGTATTGTCATAACCTCCAGCTATAACTGACCAATTAGCACCACTAATGTCATTGTTCCTGCCACCAACACTTACAGCGAATTCACTATCAACAATATCAACTCCAGAACCTCCACCGATGAAGTTCATTGATTTGCCTGAAATCATATTATTAGCTCCAGCGGTAATCACATTAAAGTTACCACTAATAAAGTTTCCAGAACCTCCTAAGATAGCAGAGCCTGTAGCTGGGGAGTTATAATATGCTTGACTGTTAAAGGAGGAATAAGTTGCAGATTTTTGTGGTAAAACCTCAAAGTAATCTCCCCCGTAGTCTGCTTCTAACCTACTAATTGTAGATCCTAGTTTTAAAGACGGGTAACCAACATCAGTGGTTTCGACTTTTATTGTCTGATTTGCATTGTCTCCAAGCTGAATTACTCCCTTCGAAGAAGTAGAGGGGTCTTGAACTTTTGTTAAGCCTTTAACATCTAATTTTGTTCCTGCTGAAGCTGAGTCTTGCCCTATTGCTACAGGACCAGCGTTAAAAAATGTTGGGTTAGATGCGTTAGCGTCGATCTTTGAAACAACAGTATTGCTTCCGTCTTTGTAGCTTGTGCTTGGAGCAGTGCTGGAAGCGCACTTTGCGTAAACAACATGTCCATGAATAGTTGTAGTAGCGCAAGTTGATGTTTCTCCCCATAAAGTTGCTGTAGTTGAGGTGAATGAAGCGGCAACAACTCCATCCGCTTCAATTTGAGCAGTGCCATCTGATGGGAAAGAGAATTGAGTATCGGTATCGGCAGTATGATGAATCCCATTTGCTACATATAAATCATCATAACTAGTGCAACAACTAGCCCCGATTGTATAACCACAACCATCCCCATCAGCCGAAATTGTTATATCAACTTCTGAAGAAGGATCGACTTTAAGATTGTGAAATTGCTCTACACCACCAGCAGAACAACTTTTATACGGTGTGTATCCCTCACTGTCGCAGTTCTCCAGTCTTGTCGATATCTCAGTAACACAATCAGAACCGTCGGCGGCAAATGAAATACCACACCCCGCACTTAACCCTCTAAATTGAGCCTTTTCATTATCAGGGTCACCATCACCACCACCAAAACCTTTATAAGCATACCAATCAGCAGTAGAGGAGCAATTTTCTGCATCAAATTTTATTTTAGTGTCACAGGAAGAATCATCCCCATGAGCGTCATTTGAAAAATTAATGCCCTTACCTGCATTTAAACCTCTGAATTTCGCTGCTGATGTTCCAGCGACAAAAGAACCTTCTTTGTAAGCCTCCCAGTCTGCTTCTGGAGAGGGGCAGTTTTCTCCAGACCATTCGCCACTGCTTCCTCCTCCTCCATCTCCAGTCTTATGAATGGTTATGTAATCTCCATTTTCCTGAACGGTAATACCTGAGCCAGCTTCAATAGCTCTAACTCTTACAGGATAGTTTTCATCTTTCCTGTTTCCTGCTTTAAGGATATGAGCACTATTGTTATAGGAGGAAATCCCCTTTTGCCTGAACTGCCTGTCAGATAAAACAATATTACTTCTTTGGGTAAATTCTTCTAGCTCTCCATTTTCTAGTTTTAAAATGGGGAAATACCCAGTGAAAACTTTAACGTCTGCATCGTATTGATCAAAAACAATGTGAGGGAATTGCCATTGCAAATCATCCTTGGCGCTTGAGCCTTCATCTCCCTCTTCATTTAATCCGCTTAAACCAGTAAAAGTAGCGTTTTGTATTAAGAAGTTATCCGCATTTATTACAACTTCGACTAAATATTCTATGGAATGATCTGCGGGTAACTCAAATGTTCCCATGTTAGAAATCTTACGATCATCTCTTTCTGGAACTCCATACTGAGTATATGAAACAGTATTAAATATATAACCCTGATTAAAAGTAACATTAAATCCTGATAAAGCGCCTACATCATCAAAAATCTCCTCAACCTGAGGCTCAAAAGGAGTAGGTCTTAAAGTAGTTATCTGCCCCTCGGCACTTTCAAGATAGTCAAAATCGACGGTTTCGTCTTCTTCCTCTGGATTACCTTCTGAATCTGACATTTACACTTCTTCTGGTTTCAGAGAAGCGTCTAAGTTGGACTCGTCACAATCAATTTGACAAACTTCGCCATCTCCATCTAAATAAAACAAACGATTAAACCACTTAAAATTTTCATAATTTAAGGGTTTAATTTCTTTCTCTATTTCTGAGCCATGAAGTGGCGAATAGAAGTATTTAATACCTCCTTTTTTTAGAGAACCATCAGGCCATATGTATTGTTTTTCAGCGAAGTAGCAATCTTTTAACGTGCTATTACGCCAAATTTCAACATATGCAAAGTCATTATCAAAGTCATGTCGCTTTGTTTCTAGATTTACTACTTTTTTAACGATGGTTTTCACTTTAATAATGATATAAAATACTTACACTTATTTCAAATATTTGTGTGCTAGCCAAAAAAAATACGAACCCTAAAAAGAGTCCGTATTTTTTATTTAAATTATTTTTTATTATCTACAGACCGCAGATTATTTTAACCTCATCCACCTTTGGGCTTGGGTTCTGGCTCAGGCTTTGGTTTGGGTTTTGGGTCTGAACCCTTTGCTTTTCTTACCTGCTCCTCTGTAGGAGCACCCTTTTCGCCCTTCTTTCTCATTTTCTCCCCAGAACCCCTCTTGATTCTTTCCCTCTTCTTTCTGATGTTCTCCCAGAGACTGCTATCAGATTTCTCTTTTTCTTTTAGAATCTCTTTGTGGCGCTTCATGAAAGCTTCGTGATTAGGTCCAGCCATGTAAAGAGTCTTGCCATCCTCTGTCTTATGAGTGTGAATACCTTTTAAACCCATCTTTTCGGCATCTTTCATAGCTTTTTCTTTGCTATCAAAGTAGTGATCATTCATGTTAGGAGAACCATAAGACTTCTTTTTGTATGCGGCTTTTGCGATATCTTGGTCAGCTTTTCTATAAGACTCCTTCACTTTCCCTCCCCTCATCATCTTTAGGAAGGTGTTTACTCTAGCCATAGCCCAGCCATGACGAGACATATTAGGGCGGTGAGATGTGCTAAAAGCACCAGCACCACGCCTGTAAACTCTCTTGAGTTGACCTAGAGTCACCTTCTTTGAATGCTTCGCATTGTGGGCTTTTACTTTTTCTTTTAAAGTGTTCGTTGTTTTTTCACTGAATGTAATCTTACCTCCACCTTTTTTGGCACTTCCCTTTGGGTTTCTTTTAGAACCCTTTTTTCTTTCGCTCGGCTCTGCTGGCGTTTGCGCTCCACTCTTTGGTCCTCTCCTTTTTGCAGCTTCGGAAACTTCAGCTAAAGCAGGGCATTCTCTAAGTAAGTCTTCATGGTCAAAAAAAGTTTCACCATCCCACTCATACTCCTCTGACCCTTTCGTCACATTTGTAACGCTTTTCTTGCTCCACATTTTACAAGACCAGTAGCGAGCTTTTGTTTTTGGTCCCGCATTATCGCAGTTATGACGGCTTCTGAAAGCCTTTCTTCTCTTTGGGTCATCCCTTTTAATCTCCATGTTGGGATCTCCAAAGTTTACCTTAACGACGTTTCCTTTTTCGTTTTTTACATAAACAGAAAACTTTTTCGGGCCTTTGGGAGTTCTGAAAGGTTTGTTAAGAGTTTTATTTTCATTAGCTGCCTCTGTGAAGAAAAGTGTGGTATCCTCTCCGTCTTCAAAAACTACAGATGCTTTTGATTCAGCATCTTTAAATATATTTAAACAAACAGCCACTCGCTGCTTGTTATCGTTGAATTCACCTTTTTCGGTTAAATCAGAAACACAGCGACCCATGAAATCGCCACGTTTTTCATTATTTCTTGGAGTTGGTAATGGCATATTTGTTTTTACACTATAAAAGTTCCATAGGGGAACGATATTCTTCGTATGGTAAGAACCAATGTTCGCAGGTATTTAGTATATCATACAGTAAAACAGTGGTCATTAAATCTTCTCTACCCTTCCTAGTATATCCTTTATAAAGGGAATCTTTGAAATTTGAGACCTTTTTAGTCCAGTCACAAGTGTGGGCGAGGTCAAATAAATCGTCATTTTTAACGCATAAGAAGAAAGCCCCATAGTCGAATGCTATCCATGCTGGCTTTTGTTCACCATTGCACCAGCCCATTTTACCCTGCACGTTCTTTATCTCTAAGACTACCTTACCTTCTTTTTGTGTTTGTTTTAGTCCTTTTACGTCAAATCCCACCCCATCAACTACAAAATCAGTATGATTTTTTATATCATCTTGTTGGCTGGTTTTCTTTATTTCTTTCCCCGCCGCCCTGCAAGAGTCGTAAAATCTTTGTTGCCCCTCGTAACCTGTATTTATTGATTTTTTAATATGCCCTGCGGAAGACATATTTTTAGCCTTGTCTGATATCATAAAGTCATTGATTTTGTTTCTCCTGTCCTCACATCCGTCATAAAAAAATCTTGCACGTTAAAAGCCTTGTCGTCAATCCAGTAATCATAGGATGGTTTCCCCATTCTTAGTTCTGTTCTTTTAACCCCCCATTCATTTAGTTGTTTTTCAGTTAGCTCGCTATGATCAACCCCACTATTCCCTCCTCTGGCGGTCCAATAAATTATTGTATGACCAGCATCGTATAACTGATTGAAGAAATCTATTCTTTCTTTTATTGGTCTACCTCGACTATACGGGGTTGATTTACTATCATGTCTACAGATTGTCCCGTCAATGTCCACAATGTATGTTTTTTTCTTATCCATGTTTTTATTCCCCTCTAGATAGCCTTATTCTTTTATAGCATTCTTTAAAATGTATATTTTTACTTGTAAGAGATTCTAAAAATAACAAATGATAATAATTAAAACAGCTAGGGTTGATCCACCAATCTTCCCACGGGTGTAACACATCTCCTGTTGTTTTTTCATGAAAAGAGACATTCTCAAAAAGAAGGCTACATCCCTTTTGTTCTAAAAGAGATTTAGACTTAAATTTGCAATTTTCAACTTGTTCTCTAGTTCTACCCTCGCATCCCCACTCTGTTGCTTTATCATACGCAACCCTTCTCGCATATGTTAAAGCCCAATGGTAGTCATGTTCAAAGGTCATAAAAGCAAACTGAAAGCCATTTTTTAGTAAATTTTCTAAGGTAGCCAAGGAAGCTACGTCTACATCTAAAGATATGTATTGAATAAATTTCCGTGGGAAACTTTCCTTTAATTTTTCAATAAACTCATCACTTGTTGTGTCGAGTTGGTAAAAGGGTGTTTTTCTTTTTTCTTTAAATTCCTCTGAAAAGTCTTCTATGTCCACACAAATTCCTTCCCAACCATTTTCCTCAAGGAGCATTGTGTTGTTGCAATATTTAGGTCTGCCACAACCTATATCCAAAAACATATTTGGGTCTGAGGATTTAGAATCTCCCACCAAACTTAACGCAGATAAATCTTGCATCTCTGCGCTGTAGTAAGGTAATGCTATTTGCTTAGTCATTTTTTATTTTATTTATTATAGCTGTGCTACTTATATTTTCAACAAAGGGTATAAACTTAAGTATAGTATCCCCTTTTGCTTTTACCTCTGATTTATTTAAAGACTCTTCGCTATAATCTCCACCCTTGCACCAAAAATCAAATTGCAACTCTTTTAATTGTTTGGCTACAGTTTTTGTATTGAAGATAAAAACCCAATCAACAGATTCATGGCAAGCAACTGTATAAGCTCTTTGCTTAGCAGACATTATAGGTCTGCTTTCTCCTTTTAGTGATTTTACGCTAGCGTCCCCGTTAACTCCCACGATTAATTTAGAGTTAAGGCTACAAGCATTTTTCATAGAACTTAATAAGCTAGCATGACCAGCATGGAACAAATCAAAACATCCATTAGTAAATATAAAAAACTTTTTTATTCCAAAGGCTTCAATGTCTCTAGCCATTTTCCTTTCTTGCAAAAGTTCTTTATAGGTAATTATTTTTTTGTGCTTCATATGGTGGTCACACCTTTTTTTCTGATAACTCGTTGACAGCAATCTTGAGAAAATATTATAGCAGTTTCTACATTTTTTGTTGCTGTATAAGAATATGAAAACGCAGCAAGAAAGGTGTCACCCGCTCCAGATACATCTCTTACATCAGATGGGTTTTTGATTGGGTAATCTCTGTGGTTATACCAACAACCTTTAGACGCTTTTGTGACAATTACATTTTCTGCTCTATGCTTCCAGCCATTCTCTAAAAACTCTTTTTCGTTTATTTTTATAAATGTAAAATGATCTGACCAATCAATATTAAAATCTTTTTTAGTGTCTAAGAAAGAAAGTTTACTTCTGTGAGCTATCTCTCTAAGGTTTAGATCAGTTAAAAAACCTTTGTTGTAGTCGGATACAATAACAGCATCATACTCTTCTATGTCATCAGGTAATGAGCCGCAATGAGAGTAACTGTCCGTGTCAACCCTTAAAAACATTTGATTTGATTGTATATCAATGTAGCGAGTTTTATGACCCTCTGTTTCATTGGTAAACAGGTTTACTTTATTCCTATACGGAATTCCTTTGTTGGTGCTCTCATCAATAGCAAGTATATTTCTATATACATTACTCGCCATACCTAAATTATTGACCCCACTCTCAGGTATAAAAACTGGCGCTGGAGCTTCTGGGCAAAGCCTCTCAGCTTTACCGTAGCAAAATCTATCACTACAACTTTCCCCTATGACTAAAAACTTCATTTTTGAGAGGAACCTTTTTCTACCCTGTAAGAGTCTTCATTGAAATGTTCAGTGCTAACTTCAAAAACACTAGATTCCTCCATTGCGGTAAGCTTATGCGGAACACATGGTTTTAAATGAACCACATCACCCTCCCTTAATTCTCTCTCTTTTCTTTCTGCTTTTTCTAGATCAAAGTATTCTAGCTTTAAAGCTCCCCTCGTAACACACCAAGTTTCTTCTTTTTTTATATGGTAGTGCATGGAAAAAGATGCACCCTTTTTGAATTGAAGAATTTTACCACAATACTTATTGTTATTGGTAATCCAAAGTTCTTCTCCCCAACCTTTTGGATGGACTTCTAAACGACTAAAAACAGGCTCAATACTCATTCAGAGTATTATAGCCTGTTGTCTTGATTATTCAAGGAATAAATTTATTCCCCTTTATCCTTACTCTTGCCAATATTTAAAGCCGCCCAATCAATCAGAGCATAGATTTTAGCCCAGAAAGTCCCTTTCTTCGGAGTTGGGGTTGCAGCAGTGATGGCAGAAGCGAGGGCAACAGCAGAAGCTACTACTCCCCACCAAGGATTATCCTGAATTAATTGAATAATTGTGTCCATAATTAATTATATGCTTATATATTATATTACACAACCCCAAGTGCAGGGGAATAATTATATTCTTTTGTAGGAATAAGTAGCTCCTAAATCAAATTCGGTGCTGTTATAGTATTGCCAGCCATAATCAACCCATCCCTCAAATCCCGCAGTCCCATATTTTTGTGTATTTCTAGGATAAAACCTCATTATACCATCAAGAGATAGGAGTTCATTTTGAATTAAAATTATTTTTTTATTAATATGTGGATAACAATTCGCAATATTCATTGGTCCACTATTGATACCTATAAAAATAGAACTTTCCGCAATAATTTTTGTCATGTCCCAAAGAGAACCTCCCCTTTTGTCAATGAACGGGGAGGGAGCATCGTTTTGCCCTCCGATTTGCACAATGTCATAGTTAGAGTATCTCTCAGATATTGTTTTAATTATTGAATCAGGTATTAACTGATTCATACTGTGACTTGGCCCAATGTGTATGGCTACTTGACTTGGCTTAACTTTTGAATCTTCGTATTTGTAAAGTCTTGGCCCTCTGGGAAAATCAAGCTCAGGTTTTGCGTAGTCTTGTATGTCTGCACAAGCATGACGAAAGTGTGTGTTGCTGCCAGATCCACCGATGAGTTGATGGTGTGTTGTATGTAACGGAAGAACAAACAAGTTTCTAATTTCTCCTTCGTGTTTTAAATGAAAGTTTGCAGCTTTATAGGCAATTGGCCAGTCCTCATGATAAGAGAACAAAATAGGCATACCTATGCCTGTTTCCTCTGTGTTAATCTCTAGAGGAGCAAGATAGTTATCTTCTCCTTTCTCTCCTCTCAAAATGTATGGATTATGATCGAATATCCAAGAATTTTTTACATCTATTAATTTAACGCCATACCATTTGTAAAACGCTTCTGGTAGTGACGACCAACAAATTTTATCACCCACTCCTCCATCTTCGCTATCGGGCATGTTGCCCTTACTCATTTGTATACCTATTTTTTGCATTAAATTTTTTTGTAAGAGTAAGTGCAACCTATATCAAAATCTTTTGTATTGTAGTATTGCCAACCATGATCAACCCAACCTGCCCATTCCATTCTATCAAAAGACTCCCCAACTAAAGGTAGAAACTGAGTAATATCTTCAACAGATTCGTTTTCTACAGTGGAAGTAATAATATATTTTTTATTGATATGGGGGTAACAATTAGCTATATGCATAGGACCACTATTAACCCCTATAAATATCGCGCTTTGAGCTATGATTTTTACAGTCTCCCAAATTTCAGCGCCTCTCTTATCTATAAACTCAGATTCATGATCACTTAGCGATCCTATTTGTATGATGTCATAATTTGGGTATCTTAGTTTTATTCTTTCTAAGACATTTTTAGGTATATACCTACCTTCACCCCCTCCTCTGCGCGGATGGTTACTAGGTCCAATATGAATAGCTATCTGAGTAGGATTAACTTCTTTTGGATCTTCGTATTTATACAGGCGTGGACCTCTAGGTAAATCTAATTCAATATGATCTCTAGGCTCTACGCCTATAGCACGGGAAAACCAGTAAGATCTAGATGTGGCATCCTTTTGACCATTACCATCTGTCCTCCACAAAAGATTAGCTTTAAATGTCTCGTCATATACTACAGGTAGTTTACAAGGGTTCCCATTTTCGTCATGCTGTTTGAAGACAGGAAAATCATGAACGTCTCTCAATACATATGGATTGTGATCAAAAACCCAAGTTTTTTTTATGTCAATTAATTTTACGCCGCCTGTTACCTTGTAGAAATATTCAGGAATATTTGTGAATTGAACTGTATCCCCAAGTCCATTATGACCCTCAATATCTATCCCAAATCTCATAACTAATTTAAATCAAGGGAATCTGGAGCTATCTCCTCAAGCTCTTCACATATCCTGTCTATTTCATCAGGCTGCATGTGCCGAGCGTTATTTCTAAGTTTTGTTAGCTCCCACTCAAACTTACAGAATTTTTCATCCTGAGTTATGTTTTTCTTTTCTTTGCTATCGTAAATAAATGTATCAAAAACCTCGTATCTTAAAGGGTCAATGCATTTTTCGATAGGGTCAAAAGTTGAACGATTAGTGACATAATCAAATATGTCATACCTACTTACTTTAATTTTGACTTTTTGCATTAGTCTAGTATATGCCATTATATACTATTTAAATGAAAAAATCTAAACAATTCTGATTCTACTTCTGATTTTTGAAACGTGCCTTTTCTTTTCTAAAACAGAGCCACCCTCCCTGCTTCCAGCGCCATTAGTATTACCTTCAATGGTAACTACATAACCACTTGAGTCTGCGTCCTTTACGGCTAATCCAATATGAGAAAAAGTAAATACAACAATATCACCCGCTTTAATGTCTTCGTTTGTAGGTTTGCGAAGCTCGACTCCATTTGTGCTTTGTTGTTTGGCCCAGTTTTCAAAATCCCAAGCTCCAGCAGTTCTAGGTCTCTTGAATTTTACATCTTCTCCCTCTATAGCTTCTCTTACAAGCCAACAGATGAAAGCAGCACACCAAGGCCAACCTTTGTCTGCGTCTAACCATGTGGCAGCTTTATATTCATCTACTCTTGGCCCACAATTACTGCCGTCAACTTCGGAAACTCCTATTTCTTCTCTCGCCAAGGATACCATTTTCTCTGCTACACTCCCACCAGAGACAACAGTCTCTTTGGTGGACAACTTAGCCAAAATAGCATTCCAAGTTACAGGTCCATCAGCACCATCAGCAGAGACTCCAAGGAGCTTCTGCACAGCTTTTACTACTTCTTTTTTGCCTTTAAAGTTCATCTACACCTTTTGCTAAATGATGCACAAATTGACATTACAACTGATAAGACGATTGCTAAAATCATAAAATCAGAAAATGTTTTAATTTTACCATGAAGAATTTCAGATTGTTCTTCATTGTAATACATTTTTGTGTCCATAATGTTATTGATAGCCTCAATTGTAGGATCAGTCATCTCATACATTCTTGGAATGGACTCTTTGATACTGTCTGTATCACCAGCATTGCCCCACTCTATTAACTCATTAACATAAGCACTTATCTTTTTTTCCTGTTGAAACACAAAGTCGGCATATTCAACCTCATCTGGTGTTATATCTTTCTTATATCCTTCTAGATATTCATCCTTATAGCCGCTTTCTTCTTTTAAAATTTCTACCATTTCTGTCGGTGTTATTTGACCGTGAGAGGTCTTCACAACAGAATCAACAATGATTACGCCATACCAATCAAAGCACATACCTATTTCCATGATAGACGACTCAGATTGTCGGGCATTCTCTGCGAGGGTTTGATTTATATCTTCCGTAAGACTTAGCCCCTTGAAACCAAAGGCTAAACAAATAGCAGCTAAACAGTAAACAATAAACTTTGGTCTCATTTTTTAAGAAATTTTTCTGGGTTTTTAGCAAATTTTTCGCCTATTCTTACTATCCCACTAATGACCTCTGGGCTTATTACACCAATAATCCCATAAGTAATTGCCTTAGTTAAAGATGAAACATCAGTTTGTTCCAAGACAAACCAAGCTATGCCAGCAGCTAGGGCTGCTGTAATCACCCTTTTAAACTGTTGTTTAAGCGTTAATCCATTATTACCTGATAAGAGCCTAGCAAACATCGCAGCAGCACCTACAAGCGGGACTAACCAACCTCCATTGAGGAATTCTTTGATTAAAGACTTTTCAGGTTCCATGTAATTAACTTCTACACAAAAAAAGCCACCCGTGCAGGTGGCTTTTTTATTTTATAATTAAAACTAATTTAAATTAGAAGTTGTATGACAATCCTGCACCAACAATCCACTCTTGATCTACTTCAAGAGAAGAACCTTCAAGGTCGTTATCGTTAAAGGAAACTTTTCCAACGATAGAAATATCCTCTGTCAAAACATAATTTGCTTTAACGCCAAGCTCAAGTGATTCGTATTCTTCTGCAATATTTACAGTCACAAAAGGGCTTAAAGTAAGATTTTCGACGGGTGTCTTGAAGTCATATGAAGCTCCAAGCTCCACTCCGAACCAGTCGTTGTTGTCCTCATACCAAACACCAACAGAAAAATCTGCAATGTAAGTATAATCAGCAGTCAAAGATAGCTCTTCTCTGTCTCCAAAGATAGACTCGGTATCTTTTAGAGCGGCAGTCAAGCCAATGTTTTGACCGAAAAGATCAACCCCAAGGCTGTAGCTGGCTCCAAAGTCCATTTCGCCACCACCATCAGTGTCGAAAAGTGATGCACCAAATGAAAGATCTCCCCCTCCCAGAGCGGTAGATAGGGCGAGAGAAACCCCAATGGAGTCTTCTCTTGTTGCTAGACCCCTGTCGGTGCTAAAGTTTGAAATTGATGCCCCACCTTCAACGGACAAATCCGTTGCTACAGTGGTAGCAGAGGCTGCGCTAATAATTGAAGCGCCCAGTAGTGTAAGAATTAGTTTCTTCATAAATCAAATATATATTACAGAATTGTAATGGTCAAGGGAAATATTATTCCTCTGTTTCAATTTCCTCTGGAGATTCTATGGAATCTGCGAACTCAACTTCTGCATCTACTTCTGGGAGAGGAGGAGCTACAGGTTGTGCAGAACCCTTTACTTTGTTAGCCAAAACAACAGCAGCTTCTGCAACATTCAGCCCTTGAGCCTTTACAGCGATATCCATTAGCTGGATTAAAGCTGACAGTTCTTGATCGGAAAATTCAATATTAGTCATATGCATATATTATATGCTTACAATAAAAAAAATCAAGGCCAAGTTCCAAAATTACCATCTCCCTCGTATCTAAACCCTTCATCCATTGGAGTAAGAAAAAGACCAGTGTGACCCCAATATCCAGTTAAAGAATCAATTTTTCTGTTATATTCTCTAATATCAGAGGCAAATTCACCATACCTATTAGTGGTCGCACCATCTCCACTGACAAACTCGCCAGTTAGAATTTTGCGATAATCTTGCCAAACCCCACTATCCGTGGAGGTTTCTGGATGCATACTATCTCTAATAGGGATTCCAGTTATATAAGCCATTACTAGAATCTACACTGAAAACAAATTATTTTCCGCTAGGAAAATAAAGCTGTCTTTCTAACCTCCTAAATCTAGCATCAGAGTGCCAAATTTCGTCTTTCTGTGGAATATAAATGCCTTTACTTGTCTCTATTGGAGTCCCTTTTGTCAAACTGAGAGTAGAAGGTTGATAGATGTTTAAAGGAGTTGTCTTCACGGATGAGTTCGTCGCGCAAGAGATCAGCACGGTCGGCATCACCGCCATTAGCCCTAATGTCTTCAAGTTCTTGAATAATTCTTTTTCTTTCTTCTTCATGGTCTCGTTTTAATTGTAGATAGAAAGTCTTATTTTTTAAAGATAAAAATAACTCAATTGATTTTAAAACAGATTTAATTAAGGTAAACATCTATATTCTCCTCCACATATTCTTCTATAGTCTCCCATTTGTAATCCCCTATTGCTTCTATAAGCTTAGAGTTGTTCGCTTTTGTAAACTTCTGATATTGGCCTTTTAATTCTTTAGGCATAGGTATTTCTTTAATTTCGCAATGTGAGCGAGACTTGATAATATCTGCCACATCTTTAAAAGAAGTTGTTTGGCCTGTGCCTACATTATAAATGCCTGAACAATCAAGGTTTAGCATTCTGTAATGAATCTCACAAACATCATTTACAGAAACAAAATCTCTTTTATATTTTTCACTTTTCTCGAAAAGTGTTATCTCGCCATTTCTTTGCGCTTGTTTAATAAATTTAGAAACAGGGCTAGCTTGTTTGCCTTTTTTATCTTCGCCTAGTCCATATACATTAAAGTATCTGAATCCTTGATATGGATAATCTTGATTCATTAACCAACAATCGAACATGTATTTACTAAAAGCGTATGGACTTAATGGCTTACAAAAATCAGATTCGTTGAAAGTTTTAGAAATTCCATAAACAGATGCACTACTAGCATATTGAAACTTAATATCTATCTGAGAGCAAGTTTCATAAAGTTTTTTTGAGTATTCAAAATTTTGCTCTATGATTTTTTTAACATCTGTTTCTGTTGTGCTAGAATTAGCACCAAGATGTATAACTATATCTTGGTTTAAGATATCTGGCTGGCCAGAATTGCCAAGATTTATATCAAACCTAGTTACATCGTATCCTCTATGCTCTAGGAAAGATGCGAGGTTGGACCCAATAAATCCTCCCGCCCCAGTAATTAAAACTCTATTCGCTCTCACTACAATCGCAACTGCAATCTTCTTCGCATTCTTTTTGGCAATCTTCTTCCTCTTTAAAATCAAAAAATTCTGTGTCAGCTTTTATACCAAAAGCATCTATAATTTTTCTTTTATTAAAATCAGAAAGCTTAACTTCATTTAACAATGCATCAAGCTCTTCATCACCAGTTTCTTCTATTTCTGCTTTTGCAAAATAATCAAAATCATCAAAAAACTTAATGTTTTCAACTAACTCTACAACTAGCTCGTCATCCTCAAACGATTTTTCTATAGAAAAAGAGGAAAAAGTTTTAACTTTATCCTCTTTTTCTTTCGCTTTAGACAAAAAAGCCTCTGCCCCTGTTTTCTGATATTCTCTTAAAACCCAAAATTTTTTTGTATATTCTGAGAGTTGAGGGAATTTTATATCAGCATCAAAGGAGAGGCTTTGATACAATTTCCTATCTGGAAATGTGATGGTGTAAGGCATTTTAAGTGTCTTACACTTATTCTGCGCTTTCAGCCTCTGTTTTTTCTTCAGTGGCTTTTTTGACTCTAGCTTGTAGTTCCTCTAAGGCAGATTGCTTTTCCTCATCTGACATGCTGTCTACATTTGTTTCAACCTCGTTTACGGCAAGATTGTGCATAATATTAACAGCTTCAGCAAGAGATACTCTAGAGACCATCTCTGCTGTCAACATGTGTTTTAGCTTTTTTACGTCTTCTTCAGACATTATTCGTTGTCCTCCTTGCTAGCATAAATCCTGATATCAGGCTGATTAGATCCTTTTTCTTTAAAGGAATTAGGGAAACAGACAATTTTAATCTTATCGCCATTGGAGCCTTTAATTTCTCCACTGTAGTAAGATTGTTTTTGTCCGTCAATTCTCCAGAGAGCGCCTAATTCACGCTTGCTCCAGTCACTCTTTTCTTTTGTATTTTCGTCCATAATTAATATTGGTTAAATCTTCCTTCGACGCTTTTCCAGAATTTCTCTGCGCCCATAGCAAGATACTGTGCTTTTAATTTCTTGTAAAGTTTTTTTTGAATAGGATTGTCGTTTTTTTTATCGTATCCAATAAGTTTCCTAATTTTTTTAGCAGAAGAACCTCTCACGCAATATGATCGGCATTAACTCGTTTTTTATCAACTAAAAGTTTCACTTCCTCTTTCCCAGATAAAATGATCTGAGAAATGTATGGAGTTATCTCTGATAAAATTTTCTCACTTAAAGCTTGTGTTTTATTTTTGTCATCTTTTAACTCGTTGACAATATTTTTAATATACTCAAAGTTGACATTTAAGGAAATATCATTGTCTTCTAGTCTATTTTTTAATCTTTTTAATTTCATCCACAACAGCCTTCTGAGTTCTTTGTCTGATAATTCCTTGAGAATAAAATAGTCATCTACTTGAGAGATAAGATCTGGGTGCATCATTAGATCATCCTTGCTTTGCTTGGGGGTTTGAAAGCCCATAGAAGACTGGCTACTAGACAAGGGGCAAGTTAAGAATATTTTACAATTAGAAAAATCTGCAATATCTCCATTGTTCATCTCAAAATAACCGTGCTTTAAAATTTGGTTAAAAATAGGAATAGCGGAATTATCTATTTTGTGAAAATCATCAATAAGTAAAACACTATTCGGAGAAATTAATATCTTCTCGCATATAGATGTATTAGATCCTTGCGATGAGGCTATCTTGTGCGGGGCAAAATGATCAGCAAAATGAACTCCGCTATAAGACAGAACATTTATACCGTGTTTTTGTAATGAATTTTTTAGCAAATCAATAAAATATGATTTACCTGCGAACTGATTACCGCTAACAACAAAACAATCAGGAGAGGAAAAGTTATCTGATTTTTTTAACCCAAGACTGGAAAGTATAATTCTTTCCTTTAGTTTATCTAATAGTGTTTTTTGACCTATTAAGCTAGAATTAAGACACTCAAATAGCTTGTTGACTATCTTCTTGTTGTTTAAAGGATTTTTCTTTTTATCAAAGAAATCTTTTAAGTGTTTTAGTTTAACTTCTGGCGTTTCATTTGAGACTCCCTCCGTCCATTTTTCTAAACTCTCATTAAGTTTCTCTAGTAGCTCAGAATGGTCTTTATCTGGATCTAAGGCAGCTTCAACTGTTTCTACCTGTATAGCTTTTATTGAAGGTGTGACATGCCAGTAATTCACTTTTGCTTGAGCACCACAGTGGTCAATTACATCTATAGCTTTGTCAGGGTAAAACTTATTGGGAATATATCTCTCACAATAGCCAATAATGTTATTAAGAAATCTTTCAGAATATTTAACCCCATGAAACTCTTCGTAGTAAGAAACAATCGTGGGTAAGATTTCTTCCATTTGAAATCTAGAAGGTTCTCTTATTGTTACTCTTTCAAAGCGTCTGTCTAAAGCCGTATCTTTTTTAATGGTATTAGTATACTCGTTAATCGTCGTAGCCCCAATACAGCTTATCGTTCCTCTAGCAAGCTCTGGTTTTAATATATTAGAAGCTTCTAAAGAATTATTCGTAGCTCCTCCCGCGCCAATTAAAGTATGAACTTCATCAATAAACAGAATTAAATTTGTATATTTTTTAGCCTCGTTAACAAAGTCTTCTAGTCTTTTCTCAAACTGCCCTCTATATTCAGTTCCTGCAACCATTCTCGATAAGCTGACAGAATATATAACTTTATTAGCAATAAGCTCTGGAGCATCTCCTGCAACAATTTTTGCCGCCAAACCTTCCACTAGAGATGTCTTGCCTGTTCCTGCTGGACCAACGAGAATGGCGTTGGGTTTCTTTTTTCTGCATAGAACAGTAGCTAATTCTTCTATCTTGCCATCAAAATCAACAATCTTATCGAACTCTTTATTTAAAGCTTTTACGTTTAAGTTTTCTGCGAACTGAGACAAAATTTCATTTTCGTCAAACATGTCAATCCAGTCTTCAGGAGTCTCTACATCTGTTTCAAGGGGATTGGCAATTTCATCTAATTCAAAATCTTTTACAGCTAAAGAGCATTCTGTTATAAATCCTAAAACAGTTGCGTCTGCCTTTTTATTTTTATTTGGATATAGTTTTTTAACAACCTTAGGACTGTGAGACTTGTCGAAAAAGGTCATTAAGATCACTTCAGGTGGTATGTAATCTAAATCAAAATTTTCTTCTGCTATTGACTCAGCAGATGCCAAGAGTTTTCTTACATCTGTTTTGATTGTTCTTTTAACATTTTTGTTTTCTCTTTTTTTACTTAAAAAGTAACGCGATTCTTTTAACCACTCTTTAGGGTCTACATGCACCTTCTTAAATACAGAGGCGCAAGAGAGACTTAAGTCACTTAAAAAGCAATGGAAGAACAAATCTAAGTCTACACCATTCCTTTTGAGGATAATAGATAGGTCTTGGGCTTTTTCTAAAACCCCCTCGATGTGAGGTGTTAATGGAAGTTTTTTCACTATTTTACTTCTCTAAGCTTCATGTAGATATCTGCTCCTTCAACAATGGAGAGATTGTTTACAAAAAAGGTATCTCTGCTTTTAGAACCATCTGCCTTAACAACTTGTCCTTTTTTTAATTTATTATTAATTAAAAATTGACTAAGACTATCTTCGTTTCTTGTGTCCATGAATAAAAAGTTTTTTGTAGCCGTATTGTCTGCGAGAGAGATTATCATATATCTATTACCATTTTGAGATGTGCGAGAGAAAAAATCTTTTACTTCTCCAGCAATTGAAAATCTCTCTTTATCATAAAAATCATCAAGCCTTTTTATATCAGATAAGTTGTCCCATCTGTCTTTGAGACAATCTCTTAAATTATGAGAGTAGCTATAACCTAGTAGTTGTGTTTCATATCTCCATGTGGCAAACTTTTCGTGTTTTCTATTATTGTTATAAATTTTTCTGTATCCATCAAACTTCTTAGAAAATGTTTCGAATCTGCTATCGGACATTATTGGTTTATTATCGTCTCCTAATATTTTACTACCCCTAGCTTCTGATATCGCTGCGAGTATATCATAACCAAATCTATCTCCCAACTTACAAAAGTTTCTCTTTTCTCTATCTGTAAGTAGATTGAAAGTTTGAGCCTCTAGGACCATGCGAGTTCTGTTCTTACCCGCATGGTCCATAGTCCCAGCTTGTATAAGAGCCGCGAGCACAGATATGTTGATACCGCACTGCTTGGCAGCTAAGAAAACTTCATATTTGTTAGAAAACTCTATACCTCTAAAGTCAATAAGGTTCTCTATTGCTTTTAATGAAATGCCTTTGATACTATTCAAGCCATACCTAATGTTATCGCCTTCAATTTTAAAATCAAAGTCAGATTTAAACAGACATGGTGGTAACATTTTTATCCCGAAATCTGCAAGCTCCTCTGTCACTCCAGCTATCGTTGTTAGAGGCTCTGGATCAAAGGCTGCACATTCAAGGACAGATAGGAAAAATTCTTGGGTGTGTTTCTGCTTTAAGTAAACTGTTTTTGCCGCTAGATCAGCATAAGCAAAACTATGAGATTTATTAAAAGAGTAATGAGAAGCGGCTATTAATGAATTCCAATAAAAGTCAGCTATTTCTTCTGTTAATCCTCTAGATGAGGCGGCTTCGTAAATTCTGTCTTTCCATTTAGGCATTTCGTCCACTTTTTTCTTGCCGACTATTCTCCTAAGAACCTCTGCTTCTTCAAGTGTAAGTCCAAAAACTTTATTCGCTATCTGCATTAACTGCTCTTGATACAAAATCACATATTTAGACCAAGATAATATCTTGTCTAGATCAGGGTGGACTTCATGAACTAAAGAATTGTTTTTGTTATCTTTATATGTGTCTACAAACTCAAGTGCTGCTGGACGAGCAAGAGCAACAACATCTGAAAGTTCATTTAAGTTTTCAGGTTTTATCTGCTTGCAAACCTTAAAATTTGTTTCCGCAGAGATCTGGAAAAGACCTACAGGGTGTCTAAAGTCTTGTAAAATGTCGTAGATAATTTTCGAATTTGGATCTATGTCCTCAATTTTTATGCCTACCTTTTGACATGTCTTATGTGCAATTGTTAGAGTTCTTAATCCAAGAATATCAAACTTAACCATTAGGTCGGCAACATCTGACATGTCGTAACCTGTCACTAAATCTCCGTCTTTAGTTTTTTGCAATGGGACTACGTTCTCTATTTTCTCAGAACAGATTGCTATGCCAGATGGGTGGACTCCAGTATTCTTCGGTAAGTTCTCTATTTTTAATGCATTTTTAAAAGTCCTTTTGTGATCTCTTGCCCATTTTTTAAATTTACCACTTTCTTCTCTGGCTTGATCTAATGGAAACACGTTGCCGTGCAGTTTAGGTATCATGTCTGATACTTGATTAGCTTGGTCTTCTTTTACTTCGTCAAAGTATTTCGTAGCTTCCCTTATGCATAGTTTGGCGCTAAAGGTGTTAAAGGTTAGTATTTTAGCAGTCTTTCCTTCGTGCTTGCGCTCAATATATTGAATGACTTTATACCTTTGCTCGTAAGAAATATCTGAATCTACATCGGGTAAAAGGCTTCCAACTAGAAACTCTTTACCTCTTTTATCGGTGACTTTCTTTGCTCTAGATTTAGACACAAATCTCTCAAAAAACAAATCGTGGGGAATTGGGTCAATGTTTGTTACTCCGAGCAGATATAGAACAAGAGAGCCAGCAGCAGAACCACGGCCAGCGCCAGTTGGAATATTATTGTCATGACAAAAATTTAAAACGTCCCAGTTAAGCAAGATATAATCTGTAAAACCAAGCTCTTCAAAAGTTTCTAACTCTTGCTTTGCTCTATCAAAATAAACTTTTTTATTTTCATATTTTGTGATACCTTTATCACGCAAACCTTTTCTGGCTAGCTCATATAGAATCTCTTTTGTAGAACTATCAGGGCCAAGCCCTATTTCTTCTAGCTTAGCAGGGTCAACGATTGTTTTGGGAAGCTCAACTCCCGCAGGTTCACAATCATCATATGGTGTAAAGTCTTCAAACATTATAAATCCATGTGTTTTTTAAGCTTAAGAAATACTTGGTAGCACATCTTAATATCGTAAAGAGCATTATGTAGCTTGCTCTCATCAAATTCTATATCAAAAAACTTTAAAAGTTGGTTTTGCGAAACCTTTGCCTTGAGGCTTCTGTCATTAATTATCTTATATTGCCAACTAAGCAAGTTGCCTTTAGGTCTCTCTAGCTCTTCTCTGTAAGCTTTGCCTAAAGCTCTTGTGTCTAAAATACGAGGCAAGTAAGAATAATCTGGCTCTTGACCCAACAGCCTTTGTAATACAGCAAGCATGTAAACATCGAAACCCAAAAGGTTTTGTCCCACTACGATATATTGAGGGTCAAATATATACTTTTCGAACTTACTCCAAACCTCGTCTAAAGGCTTAGCTTTTCTGTTATAAGTATCCCAATTAAACCCCGTAATTTTCTTAACTACTTCAGGAATATTTAATTCTTTGTGAATTATAAACTCGTCATGAGTTTCTAATGTTTTATTTCCCTGACAGACTATCCAAGATAGTTGCCATGTTTTAGAAGAGAATAAATTTAAACCTTCTGTTTCAGTATCGAATACTAGATATTTTTGATTACTTGGCAACATTTTCTAAATATGATTCGTAGCAAAATTCGTTAGAGGAAAAATCATTAAGGCGAGGGTTGCTAAAGGTAGGCACTCTGCCTTGTTTTCTGTTGCAGACAGCTTTATACATTTGGAATGCTTCAAAGTCATCCTTATTTCTATAATATATACTTTTGCACTTCTCTGTTTTAACTTTTAATTTTTTTAGCGCAGAGCTTATTTGAAAATCAAAAGGGTGTTTATTGTCTTCCTCCATATAAAAATGATCAAACCCATCAAGGCATAACTCACACAGTCCAAAATTGAAAATATTATTAAATATATAAGAATCATAAAAGGGGACTCCGATGCTCACATCATCAAGTTTGCCTTGCTCTAATTTATCTAAGTGGAGACACTCTCCTTCACTAGTAAAACATTGGGTGTATAGGTTTCTAACAACAGCGACCCCTTTATTGTTTTTGGGGAAAAAGATCAACTTGCTAGGCTCTTCACTAATACTTGATTGAACTACAGGTAGTCTAACGCCATATACCATAGGGATTTCAGCATGAAGAAAAGCTTTGTTGATAACCCTAAATCCATAGAAGTTATCTTCCACTAAAATCATTTTTTTAACATCTCCGCTTTGAGCGATGTCAACAAGATCCTCAACCCTGAGTAAAGAACGACCTATACTAAATGTGCTTTTAAATAAAGGTATCACTCCTCTACCTTAAAGGAGTTCCATAGGTTTGTCAAACGAAAAAGCGGGACACCCATCGTATTTTACTTTCTCTATCTTCAAGTCCTTGGTTTTCTTTTCTTTAAGATCTTTTTTAAGGTCGGCAGAAGCAACTCTAACACCATCTTTATCTACTAAGGTGTAAAACTCTCTAGGGAATTTAAAGGGACAGTGCCACATGGGAGTGCCATCTTTTTTTAATTGACCTGCATACTCAGCCCTACCACAAACAACTCTACCAGCAAATCCATCATCCCTTCCTAGATATCCTTTGTCGTAAGCTAAGTTTTTAGAAGCAGAATCTTCATTAAAATTATTAATAATTTGTTGGACCTCAGTTAAGAAATATTCAAAACCTTCAAGTTCTTCTTCATCTAAGGGTTCCATCTCACAACAACCATCATTATTGCAGTCGAACTTAACAAAAAGAAATTCCATCTTTCTTTTTAGAAAGTCTGGGTATAAATGTTTTACCGCTAAACAATACATTAAGTTTTGCATGTTATCGGTATATTCTTTGCCAGAAAAAATTTGTTTTGATGTTTTAAAATCTCTTATAAGTGCTGTTTTCTTTCTCTTAAACAAAAAAAGTTTATCTATAAATCCTAGAATCCGATAATTTTTCCCATCTTCAGAAATAGATATATCAAAATCTTTCTCACTAATTGATTGGGTTGGCTTGCCTTCTTTATCCCCAAAGAAGTCATAATTAAGACCCTCCACGGTCATTTGATTTATGAGATCCATGTTCTCAAAATCATCTATGCCATGCTTTTTGGCATAAGCCTCTATCATTCTTTTAACTGGTGGTGAGGCAAAAGCGTTTTGGGTTTTAATTATACGAGTATAATGTTTCTTGTGTTTTGGATTACCTAAATTTTCAAACACAGCGTGGCAGATAGTTCCACGCAAACTGCCTTCGTTAGATTTATCAGGAAGTTTAAGATGATATTTGCACCAATACTGCCAAGAGCACATTTGCAGTGTTTTTATCCGCGATGCCGACAGTGGTTTATTCTCAAAAGTCTCCATAATGGAAATTGTTCCTCTTTATTAATTTTTTAAGAGAAGAAGAAAAATTTTTATTTACACCTTTATTATCCATGTTCTTAGCTATTTTAATAACTTTCTGCATGGATTCTTGATGTTGTAGATTATAACAATAATTAGAGTATTTTTCTATTTCTTCTCCACTCATTTCTCCGAAATCATTTTTTTCAGGGGGAACAAAGTAAATTTTATCGAAATCAATAGAGTCAACTAATTTAAAAATAGATTTAATTGCACCCTCAAACCCTCGATTGATTGAAGAAGATTGATCATTATTAAATGATACAAAAACTTTTTTTAATGGTAGTAGTGATAGTCTAGAAATAAAAGTAGGAGAAATGTTTAAGCCAAAAGAAACTAAAACATTTTTTACGCCATTATCATACAAGGATAAGCAATCTCCTATAGACTCAACAATATGAACAGATTCTTTCTTAGTGATAGCCTCTTGAACTTTTTCTATATTGTAATATGGGAATAACCATCCAGAAGATTTCCCCATATGTAGCCATTTAGGTCTGTCGTCCTCTGTAACTTTTCTCCCAGAAAAACCATGAATGCGACCATCTTTTCTAAATATAGGAAAGATTACTCTCTGATACATTTTGCCAGACATCGCAAGCCCACACTGAAAATCCTCAAGAGTCTCTTTTGTTATCCCTTTATTTAGGTAGAAATCATGATGCGGTAAAAGTTTGGTTAAAACTTTAGCAGGATATGTTTTCTCCTCTTTCAATAAATGTTTTTGTTTTATTCTTGCTCCTATACTTACACCATTATCTTTTAAGTAATGCTTTACTGCATTGGGATCTTTTATGTTTAGGGTTTTTTGAAGCAGAGCCTCAAACGGCATAAACTGAGAGTCCTCCACATAGTCTTTCCAAACTCCAGTATCTTTATAAATTTGAAGGGCTGTAGAGTTGTCTCCAGATCTGTATACCGCATTTGTCCTCCAGTATGATCCATGATCCTTGAGTCTATACCCAAGGTTTTCTAGAACTTCTTTGTAGTTCATCACTCTCTAAGATGAATTGGTAATTCTTCTGACTCATTGCTTTCAACTTGAATCGTTTCTCCATTAAAAGCATCAACGATATCTTGCAAGTCTCCCCTCTCAGTAATTCTGAAATTTTCTATATTTAAATTAATAAAATTCTGTTTCTTTGTCCCATCTGGCATTTCAACTGGATGAATAGCTCTAAGTGCGCTCTTCCCTAAGTGTCTTGCCTTGAGATTAATTAACTTATGAGTTCCAAAGTTTGCTCCTTCTTCATGAATTTCATCTGCCACCTTTCTTCTTAGAAGAAATAAATGAGAGCAAAATTGTGTGATGCCATCAGACAGAGAGACAACACTTTCATCGTCAACGATTGATCCAGCATTTCTATTGTTGGTTATGCCAAGCCTGTTAGACTGAACTGATGTTATCATTGATACGCATGGCTTCCCATCAAAGGCTAAGTCGCGGTGGATAGTTTGTTTAAACTTATGAACTAAATAAGAAACTTGCTGCCAACCATCAACCTTACCAATGCTTCCAAAGTCGCTTTTAATATAATCAAAACTGAATATAAGTGGATTGCCTCTACCTATTTTAGAGAAGTAAAATCTTTTCAGCAGAGAACACATTTCGTCGGGAGATAGGCCAGCTACATTTTCATAATAAAACTTCATGTTTTTTATTTTTGACCAAGCAGACCTAACCTTCTCAACAACTTGATCCACAGACCAGTTCTTGTAAGCAGTCGTTCTCCATTTTCCTGTTTGGAGTAACCACACAGGTATCCCCGTCATAGCGGAGCATTGTCTAAAGATAAGTTCTTCTTCACTCATCTCTCCGTTGTCGAAGTGGAGAACAGGCACTCCATGTTCAGCAGATGCCTTTGTAGTAAAGTCCATGCAGAAGTTGGTCTTACCTACTCCTGATCGAGCTACAATAACCGATATGTTGCCAGCTAAAAGTAAAGAGCCATACATCTCATTAATTCTAGGGTGAGGCCCAAGCATCCCGAAATCTTCGACGGGGTTGTTGCCTCTATCCTCAACAACCTCCTCCATCATTTCAAAGAGATTGACAGGTCCAGCTTCTGTCATCTCAAAGTCTTTAATGTTTTTATTATAAAGCTGATCAGATTGCTCTATAAGCTCTCCGTATTTGAGATTGGGGTCTGCACTTTTTACAAATGAAGCTACATTTTTACAGCTTTTATAAATTTCTCTACGCGCTGTATACTTTTTAAGTTCCTTAACAGAAGAGATCAATATCTTCTCTGTTATTTTATAAAAGGCTAGTGAAAATACATATTCCGATATATCAATGCTATCTGGGAAACTAGCTTTTAGTTGCTGAATTCTTTGAACTAAAATAGTTTCATCTATATCTTCTGCATTGTTTAAAGCATTTTTTAATAATTTAAATATTGATACATTTACTTTTGAATCTTCTGAATAAAAATCGCTTTCATTTAAAAAGCTAGATACTTCTTCCCACTTGTGCTGATGTTGCAACAAGCCGCTAAGAACTTTTTTTTCTAGATCATAAGAAAATATCATAAAGTAATATCGCTATCTTTTTTAGCCATAGCTAGCTCTATAAGTTTACCTAAAGCCATCTCAACGCAAGGGTTTTCTGTCCGAGTAGTCATACTAGGACAGCCTTCTTTGTCAACATAAAGTAGTAAAAACCCTCTATTGCCACCGTTTGCTGAACCTGTGGAATCATAAATTTTGTCTAATAGAGATTGTGGTAAGCCTTTCTTCTCGTCTTCTTTACTCATTTTAAAAGTTTTATTAACTCTCTAGGGTATTTTTTTGAATCTAAAACATCGGACTCTAATACCCTGATAAGCTTTATATTATTAATATCACAAAAGTATTCTTTCTTCTCGTCTCTCTGTAATTGTTGCAGAAACTTCTGGCGAGAATTAGAATGAAAAAACTGATTATATCTATAATGTTGATTGCCATCCACTTCAATGGCTATCTTTTGAGTCGCGTTATAAAGATCTAAGGTCATTCTGGTTCCAGCAACAGGAAACTCTTCAAAAACGACATCTGCAAACCAATAAGGTTTAACTTGGTTTTTTACGTCTTTTTGAATTCCGCTTTTGCAATCAGAGTCCCAGTCAATCAGATATTTGCTGACGTTTTTTATCTTTTTTTCTCGACCATTGGAACATAAAAATATCATTGCTTAAGAATATTCTCTTTTACAAAGTCAACAAGAAGCGATGTGATTTTTTCATCTGACTCTAGAAACTCATACACTGCTTTGATTCCTTGGTAAGAATCTTTTGTTTCTATTTTATTATCGCTTAGGTAGGTTTTTACCTTGTCATCAAGCTTGATCCAAGCTCCCGATTTCTCTAAGTATCCCCACATTAAAAGCATGTCAACAACTTCTCTCTCAAGCCAAATAGACTTGCCGTTTTTGCGACCATGTTTTATTGGATAAGTCACAATTTGTCCTGTTGCTTCATTGGTTGATTTTAAAATCATAACCTTTGCGTTATGTCCATAAATCTTATTATCAGGAGTAATTTGTTCTTTTGGATTTTCTAAAATCTTGTCACCTTTAGTTTGTTTTTTAAATTGCAGAATCCAGTCTGGATAATGAAGAATTGCATTTCCACCACTACTATCTGTTTGGTTGTTTGGGTCTTGTTTAGCATACATGCTAGTGGTGATACTTGACCTGACTTGAGAAATCATAATGCACATGTGACCAAACTTACTCATACCCAGACTCACCCTCTTTAGAAAATCAGAGGTCATCAAAGCTCCTCCTGCTACCTTTCTAGCGTCAGAAGATCCCTTTTCTAAATCTTCTTTTGTAATCAACCCATCCATGCTGTCGATTACAATGCAGAATTTTTCTTTGTCTGGATTGTTTTTTAGCAGACCTCTGAGGAAATCAATCATGGTGTCCATAATGTGACACTCAAGAACTAGGCATGTTCCCACATCCCAATCTTCTGCCGAATGAACAAATTTAATCCCCGCCCTATCTTTAATCTCTTGGCTGAGTCTTCCTTCAGCCATTACGAAAAGCCCTTTAGAATTTTCTACGGTTTTAAGCATGTTGTGCATAACATGCAGAGCTTCATTTGTTTTTCCTCCTTCGTTAGCCCCAATAAACCTGTGTAACCCAGACCCGAAGCCGCCGCCCAAAACGTGGTCAAGAATCATAGACCCGCTGGACACTAGATATGGATCTGCACCTTCTTCTAAGTTATAATGATAGTCTCTGTTTGATTTAAGGAATGCTTCCGTATAATCTTTTGATCCGCTCTTTTTCTTCATCTTAGTCATCTAAAAAATCTCTTAATGTTTTCTTTTTCTTCTTTAATATATCTTCTCCCGACTTCACTTCCGTGTCAACAAATTTATCTTTTTCTGGTGGCTTGTAGTAAAACTCTCTGTGCTTTTTAACTAAATATTCTTTCCCGTCCTTAGTTAAAAAGTATTTAATACTATTATTAAGCTTAAAAGGCGGCTTTACTTTAGATAAAAAATCAAGATCGTTATCAAAAAAATCAAAAATCTTTTTGACGACAGACATTTCGAGTGGATAACTATCGGGCTTTTGGTTTCCTATCATCCTTTTTAAAAAGGATCTTTTGTAGTCGGCATATTTGGGTTTTTTGTCTTGTAGACCAAAGACTTTCTTAAGATTCGCTTTTGAAAAGCTGAAACCACAAGCACAAGTTTTGGCAGCAGCACCAACTATAGATTGGCACTCTGGACATTGTTTTTTACCCCTTGGCATACGATTAGTATACCAGTATATAACGTCAAGTCAAGAGGTCTCGATCATGTTTTACCATTTTATTAACTAATTGAATAAAATTAGTTTTAGGTTCCCATCCTAGTTCTTTTCTTGCTCTACTTGAATCTCCTAGTAACAAGTCCACTTCTGCGGGTCGATAGAATTTAGGGTCTACTTCCATTAGCAAGTCGTTACCGTGGTAATATTTTGCCTCTTTTCCATATCCCTCCCACCTGCAAATACTTCTATGAAAACCAGCAAAGTTAAAAGCCTCCTCAACAAACTCTTTTATAGTGTGTGTTTCGTCTGAAGATAAAACATAATCATCGGGGGTTTTTCTTCTAATATAGGTTAGGTTTTCTTCTTGATTGAGCATTTTCCAGATACCATCCACAAAATCTTCTGCATCGCTCCAATCTCTTTTAGATTCTATGTTACCTAATCTTAAAGGTTCAAAGTTTTCTTTCCGAGCAAACTCATCAGCGATGCGAGCTACGTTTTGAGTAATTTTCCTAGTAACAAATTCCACCCCTCTTCTAGTTCCTTCGTGATTAAATAACCATCCTTGAACAGCGTATAGGTTGTAAGAATCTCTATATACCTTAACCAAGTGTCTTGCAGCACATTTAGAAGCTCCGTATGGGCTTCTAGGGCGCAGTGGGTGTTCTTCTGATTGGGGTTCTGTAATAACATCTCCAAACTCCTCAGAACTACCTGCATTGTAATATCTGCAATCTGGAACGTGTTTTCTTATAGCCTCTAACTGATGAAGAACTGCCATACAATTAGTTTGCATGTGATTAACTGGCATTTGCCAACTTGTGCCTACAAATGAATTGGCAGCAAAATTTATAAAGTAATCAGGCTTGTGTTCAGAGATAACCCTATCAATGTTTTCGGCATCGGTGACATCTAAATCAATTAAAAAGAATCTTGGTTCTCCTAAAAGATGCTCTATGTTCTGATGATTTTTAACACTAAGTCTCCGAACTCCACCAATAATTGTATGTTCTGTATTGTTAATTAAATAGTCTGCCATATGGCTACCATCTTGACCAGTAACTCCCGTTATAATTATTTTTTTCATTTTTTAATCCAATCTTCTAAATTGTTTTTTGCTTGCCAGTTTAAATGTTTTTTAGCTAACTCTGCATTGCACTCGATGCTTTGAGCTTCTCCTTTTTTATCCTCAAGATAAGTTATTCCGTATGATGGTTTATAAAGCTGTGCCGCCTCATTTAAAGAAAACTTTCTGCCTCTTCCTAGCTCAAAAATTATTCCATAGCTTTCTGTTTCCCATATCTTAATTAAACCATCGACAATATCATCAACGTGTGTAAAATCTCTCTCCTTGCTTCCATCTCCATAGATCGTGAGAGGTTTTTTCTCTCTATGAGCCTTGTCCCACCTTGCTATTACAGTTGCATATTCTCCGTCTTCTATATGATTGGGACCATAAACATTATAGAATCTAGCTATGCTTTGCTTCAAGCCATAAATTTTATGAAATAATAAGCAAAGTTCTTCTGAAGAGTCTTTAGTGAAAGTGTAGGGATTTTTGAATTTACCGCTATGGTGAGAAGATGATCCAGAAAAAATTAAAGGAACTCCAAATGAAGAACAAAGTTGGCAAACATTAAATGTTCCAACTATGTTTGAGTTAAAATATTTTTTAGGATGACGGAATGATGGTTGGATGCGAGCAAGAGCCGCTAGGTGAAAAACAACATCAGATCCTTGAATGAGTTTTTCCATCGCATCATAATCAGAAATGTCCTGTGAGATATATTCAACACCCTCTATGTGATTTGATATAAACCCTGTTGAATAATTATCAATAGAAATAACAGTGTGACCCAAAGAAATTAATTTTTTACATAGGTTAGAACCAACAAACCCCGCCCCTCCTGTTACAATAACTTTCATTAATATCCTATTTTTATTTCTCTTAAATTATTGTTAAAGAATTTTTTTTGAAGATCTTGCTTACATAAATATCTTTTATAATTCAACTTATCTATCAAGCTTGCTTTAACTTTATCGTCTTTAGCTTTATCTACAGCCTCAAATGTCTCCCTGTTCGCTTCCAAGAGATTTTTATATTCTATAGAATCTAAGATTTCATCATGCAACTCTTCGCCAACCTGTTGCTGTAGTGTATCGTAACACCATTCGTGTGCTTGCATTGTTTTGACGCAGCGATTTTTATCTTCTTTAACATGCAAGATGGATAAATAATCATATGCGTATGACTCGTCTACTATTAGAGCTATCATTTTTTATATTTAATATAAAGATCAGCGATGTTTTTAGCCACAGAAAATTTAGAAAATTTAAATGCCACTTGCTGGCTATACTCTTCAAGGATAATTTTTTGATATTGACTAAAATTGTTTATCAAGTCTAGCCACTTTTCGAAAACAGAGTCTTCATTAGGTTCTGCTATACAGAAGTCTGGGCAAAGTTTAGAATTTGGATTGTCGCTGCACACAAGTGGCAAAGCCCCACATACCATAGCCTCTAGAGCGGGTAGCCCTAAGCCTTCAAACTTTGTGGGTAATGCCACAACAAGCGATCTATTAAGCAAATCTATTAGGCTAATATCTGAAGCTAACCCGAGATATTTTCCTTTGTTTGGATCAAGAGAGGTTTGTGTCCCTATAACATTGCCGTTACCGTCATATACGTTTGATCCTAGCTCTCCATTAAATATATCCATCAATGATTCTGATCCGATTTGGACAACTTCATTTACAAATTTTCTTAAAAACCAAGCTCTTTTATTTCTGTCTGCTGCCCTCCCTACATACAAGCATCTTATGTCTCTTTTAGATGTAGGATCAAAACATAAATCTTTTATTGGATTCCAAATAATATGAGAATCTACTCCTATATCCTTTAATTGTTGCTGAACAGGTTCACTAATACAGGTGACAATATCAGCGTGAGATAATTGTTCTTTTAGTGTTTCTATGGGAAAATCTGGAACGTGCGGAGGAATGTCTAGAACATTAAAAATCTTAAATGCTTTTTGAGGTTCTCCGTTTTTGTCGAACATTGAAGAATCTCCATGTTTTTCTTCGATGTCGTCGAAACGAAAATTGTTGTTGTAAATAACATCGTGATTTTCATCTCCGTAAACTACCTTGTGTCCGATTCCTCTTAATCCGTCTGATATTCTTGGTATTTGGCAGGTGTAACCATCTGCTCCATAAAGCTTAAATGTTATCATAGTTTTTTTATAATGGGTTTTTCTTGGTTAAACTTTGAAAAAAAATCTTCATTAAAGGCTAAACAATTGTTACTATAATCCCATTTGTAGGAACAAATTCCATTATATCTTTTTAACTGATATCTAACTTTAGCTTGTAAAAACTCTGGAGAGCCTACCCAAGAAAAGTGATCTGGGTGACAATCTTCTTTAGGTATAGAGGAAATAGGGAACTCTTTATATTCAATAAATTTATTATCAATGTTATACATAACATCATTTTCATAAAAAAAGTGACTAAGTGTTTTTTGTCCGTTTACATTCGCACAAAAAATACGAGGAGGATTAAAATCATCCACATATTGATCTTCGGAAAAAACAAAATTCTTAAAATTTATTTTATATGTAGGAACTTTTTCTGAATTTTTAATATAATTAATTGCTCCTCTTATGTCTTCTTCTGAATAAAATTCATCTTGATCAAGAAGCCAAACAAAATCAACATTGTTAGCTAAAAGGTGTTGTAAGGGTGCATTTCTTGAATATGAATCATTGGCATCTTTGCCTATACATATGTAATCAATAAATCCTCGATGATCAGATAAGAGTTGCTTTGGGGTTTCCGTGTCATCAAAATTCCACCCGCAGTCTACATAGTCTTTATATTGGTAGCTGGAAACAGCAACTTTGTAAACTTCATCTATGTTTTTCCACGCTTTTAAGCACCTTTCTGTATATTGAGGGAAACCATAAAAGTTACACAGCAAACCTATTTTCATTTTATTTTCGGCCATAACGGATGTTTTAAATTGTGTTTATTTTTTCTTGGGTCTCCAGAGGTTGTTTTTTTCATTTCATATTTAGAATCAAACTCACCAGTGAGTCTGTGATTCCAAACCTTCCCCCAAAACTTATTAACTCTGTTTCTTTCTTGTAGGTCTAAATATCCAAGGTGGATAATCTTGGGTGTGTCTATATTGTAATCTATTTTGCCAATACATGGAATCAAATTTCCAGTATTATCTATAAGCTCACATGTATCGCTTTGTTTGGCATCAAGATTACCATCTTCTTTTCTAGCAAAATTTACAGACCCTCTAAAACAACCTTTTTTCCGATGTATATACCACTTATGTCCTATGGTTATGTAGTGATCAAGGTCTTCGTAAAGATCAATAGTGGGTAACATAATACTGCAAGAAAAATCGTGTTTCATAATTTCTCTAGCCATTAAATAAAAATCAGAAGGTTGACCACTTATTCTTTCGTCTAAGTCACACTGTATAACCACATCATTATAACAAGAAGCTAAGGCAGCGTTTTTTAGTTTTCCTTCCCAATAAATATCATTTTCTATATCCACAGCAAAAGGAATAACTGCTATCTTGTGCTTATCGTAAAATTTGCTTTTGCAAATTACATCTATAGTTTCCTGTCGTTGCTCTTCAAAGGTTGCTATAACAATTTGATTAGCATAACAAAACCAATTTGAAAAAACATCATCAAAATCTATATTGATTTTGCTTAAATTGAAGCCAGTTGTGTAAACAGAAATCATTTAAAATATTGGTTTGATTAATGAAAAATCATGTTTGTTAATTATGCCCTCTTTTTCCCCCAACACTTCGTATCTATACCAGTCGTTAAGAAACTTATCAAAGTTAATGCACTCTTTCATAGTGTCATCTAAGTGGTTTTCTAGACATTCTTTTACAGAATCATAATCATATGGATCAAAGCCTTGCGAATGTATAGCTTGGAAAAATTTCATCCTGTTTTCATATCTTTTTTTAACCAACAGAACATCGTTTTCAAAGCCGAGAAATAAATGATTTGTGCTTGGAAATAAATAATATTTAAAATTGTGTTCAACAAAATGAAAGGGATCTTGTCTTTTTTCTGATCTTACATTTTTTTGAAAAGACTTATCCCAAATTTTAAGATTAGTTAATTCTACGCTATTTTGTGTTCCAAGCATTGCTTCATGAGGATTTCCCTTGAACTCCATAGTTTCATTATACCTAAACATAAATCTTTTATTGTATAAATAGCAACCATCCACATTGTTTTGCTCAAGTTGATGACAAATAGATTTTAAGTTTTTGGTAAATTCTGGAGACAGTCTTTCTAGGGTGTCTATAGTTAGAAACCAATCGCCCGCCTTCATCGGTCCTTGAAATAAACAATGATTTCTGCTGAAGTCTAACCTGTTACACCATTTGGTTTTAATTATTTCTCCGTCACCTTTTACTGAGCATAAATAATCATAACCAGAATCTAAGGGATAATGAAAAGTCCATATCAACCCATCAAAATCCCCCTTAATCGGATCTATTAATTCACGAAGATCTTTTTCATGCCCTTCTGTGGTTATTCCTATAAGCCATAATTTCATCCTATGTGCTCTGCATAAACTTTGTTAGTATTGAAAAAAGAAAACGGAGTTTGAGAATTAGTCATATTCTTTAAGAGGTCTCCTGACATCAACTCGCAATGATATGAACCGAGTTTATCTAAATAATTCTGAGCCGCCTTCCAAGCAATAAATATTTCATTCGTTCTACTTAGATTAGGTTGGAAGGTAAATGTTGGACCATACTGGCTGTAGTTAATTGCTTGAGTATAAATATTATCGTTCTCAACTAAATAATTACCCTCAGGTTCTCCGAAGTCGCTAGCCCCGTTGAATCTAACACACAACTGGTCTGGGTTGTTATCTAAAAAGCTTATACTCTCTTGGAATACTCTCTCTAAATCTAACTTAGATTTAAATAGCCAATCATCTTCAAGCCATAAAGAATATTTTTGTTTTCTAATTTCTTTATCTGAATATGCTTTATAAATGTCTTTAAAATATCCCGCAGAATGAGAGAGGTGATTTTCAGAATGGTGAACAACCTCTTCTTTTGTTTCTATAACCCTGATATCAAAGTCAGAGCAAAAAGATTTTATTTCATCGGCTGTCTCAGCTTCCCCTTCTCTACTTTTAAGATGAAGAACTTTGTTAGCAAATAAACAAGCATCCATTTGTCCTAAAAGTCTTTCGATTACTTCTTTATAGGTGTGCTTGCCACCATGACCCATAGTGGTGCTAAAAACAATAAGATTTAAGGGGAATGTAGACATAAAACCTCTGGGCCTAAGAGTAAGACCCAGAGGTCTACTATGACCTCAAGGAAGTAAATCCTCGACCTGTCTTATTGTAAGATTAGTAGCAGTTGTTTTCAACTAATCTTCAACAATATCTTCGCTGATGCGTCCTAATATATAGGCAAGAGTCTCATCAGTCTCAAAATCAACAGGGGAATTATCGACTTCTTCGTCATTGTTTATAGTGGGTAGGTCGGTCATAGTATGACTTTCTACACACAAAGTTTACAAAATGGAACTAGCCCTCACAAGATGAACAATTTAATATAGATCTAGCTAATTCTTGGCTAGGATTTGCACTTCTCTGATAATAAAAACTCTTAACTCCTTGCTCCCAGCCAAAAATAAGTAATTCACTTACTTGTTTCGGGGGACATTTAGGTGAGATCATTACATTTAAGCTTTGCCCTTGGTCAATATATTTCTGTCTTTGTCCCGCTTGAATAACTATTTCTTTCTGCGAGATTTCACCAAATGTTTTAAATACATTTTTTTCATGATCTGATAAGAAATCTAAGTGCTGAACTGACCCTCCTTTTACAAGGATGGATTTCCAAGTAGTCGCATTATTTTTTCCTTTTTCTTCTAGAAGTTCTTCCAAGTGTGGATTTTTATATGTGAATTTACCCTTGGCTAAATCTTTGGTAAAATAATTACTATTTAATGGCTCTATAGATGGGGAAACTTGACCAAGAATAAATGAACTAGATGTAGTAGGAGCAATCGCCATAGTGGTCATATTGCGTCTACCATAGCCGCGTAGATGCTCTGGCTCTCCAAACTCTTCTGCTAATTTTGAAGTAGCTCTATCACAACGCTCTCTTATGATGTTGTGTATTTCTGCATTTAAAAACTGTGCTTCTAAACCCTCAAACGCAATACTCTTAGATTGTAATAAAGAATGCCAACCCAAAACACCAAGACCTAATGCTCTTTGTCTTTTAGCGAAGTTGTGACAAGATTTCATGAATGGAATATTTTCTGTTTTGTAGATATATTCCTCCATAACTGCGTCAAGAAACCAAACAAGTGTTTCTACGGCATCTGTCTCTTTAATTTCATCCCATCTAAGTAAGTTCAGGGAAGATAAGCAACAAACAAAAGATTCATCTTCTGATGAATGTAAGGCAATCTCGCTACAAAGATTGGATGCATGAATTTTAAGACCCTTATCTTTATATGCTTGAGGAGCGTTATTATTGGCATTATCTGTGAAAAAAATGTAAGGGTATCCAGTCTCAAATCTTTTCTTTATAATATTAGCCCAAACTTTTCTTTTATCCTTGTCTCCTTCTACCATTGATTGCATCCATTTGTCGTCAATACAAACAGCAAAAGACATTTCTTGAATTGGATTGCCTTCACTTCTTATTCTTAAAAACTCCTCAATATCAGGATGATCTACAGGAAGGTAAGCTGCGAAAGAACCTCTTCTTACATGCCCTTGCGATACAATAGCTGCAACTTTGTCAAAAAGTTCCATAAAATATACTGCTCCAGCGGAAACTCCCCCGACACTAATTGGAACTCCTCTTCCCCTAAGATCTCCAAAATATCCCGAAGTTCCTGAGCCGTGTTTTGTTTGCATCCCTACCTCTGCTTGTTTGCGGAGAATAGAATCCATTTTATCATCAATGTATACTCCGTTACAAGATATTGGAAGACCTCTGTCTTTACCAAAGTTAGACCACACTGGACTTGCAAGAGAATAAAATCCTCTCTTCATGTAATCCTCAAACTTATCAGCAAACCCACTTTGCCTTAAATATTTTTCAGCAGCCTCTGCAATAGCTCTGACTCTTTTCTTGGGGCTTTCTCCTTTTTGTAAATAACCTCTTTCAAGAAATTGTTTAGAATCTTCGTTTAGCCAATAATAATCTTTCATTTTATATTGTAGTGTTTTCTACTAAAATCATTGGGATATGACTGCCTTGAAACATATCCTTTCTGTAGAAAGCTGTTTTTATTTTTAATTTATCAGAAAATTCTTCATTCCAAATCGTTGGAACTGATTTGGGTCCATATTGAGGCTGAACCCAATCGTCTACAAGAGCGTATTTAATTTTCAGATCTAAGGCTAATTGGAAATCATTTCTTATTCCCTTTTCCCAGTGATCCCCGTCAATATACATAAAATCAAAATTTTGACCTTGTAAATCGCCCCTTACATCTTGAGATTTTTTTCTTATAAAAGTAAATCTGTCTTTAAAATCGCGACTCATTAAGTCGATAGCTTTTTCTTCTTTTGAAAAATCTGTAATACCTTCTATGTCAGAAGTATCATTTTTTACTGGGTCAACAGATGTAAGCTTAACATGTTTGTCTAGAGACAACATTATAAAAGCACTACCCCCTCTATAAAAGCCTATTTCTAAAATATTTTTAGGCTTTACATAATTTAAGCACATCTCAAATATCCATCCATCGTCGGTTGGAACTGAGCAAGAATCTAAATTATACTCATCATATTTTTTTTGTATCTCTATCATTAAAATAAATCGTCAGCGTCAAATGTTTGGGAATTTTTAGCATATTCCACAGGTCGTGTGTGGAAAAAATCAGTGGCGTTATTGCCTAAAAGTTCCTCTTCAAACCAAATTGTATTTACTAAAAGCTGTTTGTCAACATCAAAAGCTTCAGAGAATCCAATTTGTTCTAGCGATTCATTAATGCGATTCTTTATAAATTCTTTTAAAATGGAGGCACTGAGACCTTTTTCATCATACCCGTTAACCATCCAGTCTACTATCTTACTTTCTGCTACATAAGCGCATTTAGCTTCATGCAAAATTCTGTCCTCTAACTCTTTATCAAAAAGATCTGGATATTCTTCTCTAATAGTATTGATGATTTTAATGCCAGCTAGAGCATGAATGTTCTCTTCATTTCTAGTATATTTAACTTGTTGTCCAGTATCCTTTAAAACATTCTTGTATCTGTTAAACCAATTAATAATATAGAATTGTGAAAATAAAGAAACATTCTCTACAAACAAGGTAAAAAGAATAATAGAATAAACATATTGTTTTTTAGAGTCTTTGTAAAACCGATGATTATATTTTCTTAGGTAATTAACACGACCCTCAATAAAATCTAATTTTAAATTCTCCTCAAAAATATCCTCTAATCCTAACACCTTAAGAAGTCTTTCATATGCGTTATTGTGTATAACTTCAACATTCGCCATAACATAACCAAGATCCGTTAAACTTGGGTGTGGCAGATTATCACCAAGTTTACTCCAAAACTTCTTAACAGCTACTTCAATTTGGCCGATAGCAGAAAGAGTCCTGATTATAATCTCTTTTTCTGTATCGTTTAAATTTACGTTAAAATCTTGAACATCACTGGTAAAACTAAACTCTTTATCTGTCCAAAAACCATTATGCATTGCCTCAATAAACTCCTGCGCCCAAGGGTAATGATCGGGCTTCCTTGCTACTTGTTCTTCAAAAATCATCTCGTAAAGTTACACACGTTAGAGGAGGTCAAGAAATGGGTCAATACCTTTTTCCTAAAAAAGTGCCGAAGGCATTAAATTAATATGAACGTAGTGAGTAACGTATTGAATATTAATTTAATTCGTATCCGTTACGTTCGTATCCCTTACGCGGATAAATCAATTGTATTTAGAGAAATTAAACTGTCAAGAAAAAAATTAAATTGGATAAATCTTGGTGTTCTGCTTATATTACTAAAGAAATTTGATTGAAGATCTGACAGACCTCGCTTTAACCGAAAAAATAAAAAGCGATAATGATGAAAGTGCCTTAAATGAGCTAATATCTAGGCACTCAGGGATATATGTGGATATGCTTAAAAAGTTCGGAGGTCACTGTTTGACACAAAACCAAGTGCTAGACATAATGAGAGAAAAGGATTATGTCATCTACAAAGCTGCTTTGGAATACAAGCCTGAAAAAGCTAAATTCTCTACTCACTTGGCGAACAAGACCAAGTATATGTGTTTGACACAGAAAACTAAAAATAAAAATAGTAAAATCTGTGGTAATTTCGAAGAAATACAATTTTTCCAAAAAGATGAGAATTCAACTCCTGATGAATCATGCAAAACAAATGATTCTTTTAATAGAATATTGAATCTCATTAATAAACACAAAGATAAAAGACTTAAAACAATCTTCCATGAGAGGTATTTTTGTGGCAGAAGAGGTAAGCTTAAACCTTGGAAAGAAGTAGCAAAGAAAATAAATCTTTCCGCTCAAGGATGTATTAACATACATAACAAGGCAATACAAGAGTTCAGCAATAAAATTGATAATGAAAAAATTAAATTTTGATGGCCCTATTAATGGTCTTAGCTTAGGCAATGTAACGGTAAACTTTTTAAGAGAACTAAAAGAAAAAGATCTGGATATAGGGTTCTTTCCCATAGGGGATAAAGGAGAATTTGAAGCCTATGATAAAATTCCAGAAGACTTTAAAAAATGGGTTTCAACCATTGCGGCGACAAGATTAAAAAAACTCTCTCCAGAAACCCCAACTCTGAAAGTATGGCATTTGAACGGCTCAGAAAAAGCTCTTCCGAATCAATATTTATACACTTTTTATGAAGTCGATTCTCCTACAGAAGAAGAAGTAAATATTGTTAATATACAAAAACACGTTTTCTTTTCCTCTTCTGAAGCCGCAGACGCATTTAAAAATAAAGGATGTTCGAATGTATCACATATACCACTTGGGTTTGATCCTGATTTTCATGAAACTGAAAATAACTATAAACTAAACGGAGTCACTCACTTTGGTTTAATTGGCAAGTTTGAAAGAAGGAAAAATACGCAAGCACTCATACAGCTATGGACAGAAAAATTTGGAAATGACCCTAAATACCAACTTTCATGTCTGGTTACCAATCCCTTCTTAAATGACGATCAAATGAGAGAAGCCATACAATCATCTTTAAGGGGAAGAACTTGGACTAATGTAAACTTTATTCCCAGACTTAAAACAAACTCTGAGGTTAATGAGTTTATGAATGCCATAGATATAGACTTATCTGGCTTGTCTAACGGCGAAGGATGGAACTTACCCGCCTTCAATGCAACAGCCTTAGGCAAATGGTCCATAGTTAGCAATTGCTCATCACACAAAGATTGGGCTACCAAAGAAAACTCTATACTTGTAGACCCCGTAGGCAAACAACCTTGTTATGATAATTTCTTTTTTAAAGAAGGTAACCCCTTCAATCAAGGAGAATATTACAAACTCAATGGGGATGATATTTTGAAATCTTTTGATAGGGCTGTAGAAAAAGTAGGACAAAAGAACACAGAAGGGACAAAACTGCGGGACAAATTTACATATTCTAAAACCGTAGATGCAATTTTAGACTGTATTTACAGTGATTCTTGAATTGGCACACTTAATGATATATAATACAATATTATGAACTATAAATTAAACACACATTTATTGGATAATTTTTTTGATGCATTTGGAACAACTAAGCAAGCAGATGTAAAAGACTGCGGAGACGTATACACCGCAGAGTTTGAACTTGCTGGCTTCTCTAAAGAAGACATCGAAATTACAGCAACTAATGATAATCTGATCATTAAAGCAAAAAATGATAAGCGCCAAAGGGATTTTAAATTAAATTTATATGGAGCAGTATCCGTTGCTGACATCTCTTGCGACACAGAAAATGGATTACTAACGGTAACTATGCCCAAAAAATGTGTAAGCGAGAAAAGAACAATTGAGCTTAAATAGTGCCAATATACGTTTACAAACACCCCGAAGAAGAATTATATGAGGAGGTCGTTCAGGGCATGAACGACCCTCATACTTTTTCTAAAGACGGAGTAGAATGGCAAAGAGTATTTCTTAGCCCAAACATGGCGATTTCTGCTGACGACAACCCTTTTGACAGTAACGCTTTTTTACAGAAAACAGCAAACATGAAAGGGACTTTCGGAGACATGATGGATTATTCTTCTGAGCTTAGTGAAAAAAGAGCGGCAGCAAGAGGAGGGGAAGACCCATTAAAAAGAAAACTTTTTGATGATTACGAAAAGAGAGTGGGTAAAAAACATGTCGCAGATAAAAACAAGTCTTTCGAAAATAAAGGTCTAAAGATTGACTTTACAGATTAAGGAGTTGCTCCCGATATAGCAATCCCTCTCCAAACGGCATTACCTTTATAAACAAGAAGGGTGTCTCCCGATATAGCTAAAGCTCCTGTAGCTGGAGCTTGAGCAGGTCCAGCCTGAGATTGGTTTCCTAACCACTCGGGGAGTTGGAACCCTGTTTGAAATCTTTTAGTAGCCTCAATATCTTGGTCTTCATAATTATTAACAAAAGACCCAGTTAGATAGTGTTTAGTAACTATCTCTTGGCCAGTCAGAAAACCACTGCCATGAACTTCTAGCGAGCCTGATATAATTCCAGAGGAATTGAAACTAGCACTACTATTAAAGAAGGTTTGACCTCCTTCAAAATAATGACCTGAGTTGAAGTTTACAAACAAAGCATCAGACCTATTCACGCTTTGTAGGGTCGTTTTATTATCCTTTATTACAACTGAACCAGTAGCTTCATTTGTAAAAGTTACATTTCTACCAGCGACAGCCACATTTGATTGACTTCCAGTGGTAAAGTCTACATTGTTACCTAAAACTATAAGATTATTTTGTCCACTAACATCGCAACCATCTGCTCTTAAAGCTAAATTGTCTTTACTGTGATCTGAAAAACCTGCCAGTTCAGTATTTGATCCAGCCAATAGTATATTACCACTGGCTACAGTGAACTTATTTGTGCCAACATCTGGCATCGCAAGAACAGTCTTAGCATTGCTTTTAAGTTGTCCACTGAAATTGAAATCCCCCGTCATTCCCCTAGAAACATTGAGAATTATGCCAGTATCAGTCTGAGTAACATTCACATCTCCAGAATCACTAAAAAAAGTGGCTAACTGCATCTGTTCAGGTTGAATTTTATTAAAGGACATACTACAATAGATTATCTTTAATAGATTACACGAATTCAATGAAATTTACTCTTTATAAGCCAAACTCTAAAAATACAGGCGCTGCATTTAGCTTCGACCTAGCTAAAGACAAGAAAGGCAATGCTGTTATGTATGTATCAATGATCCAGCAACATAGCTGGAATGATAAGACTAAAAGCGGTTCCTTTAAGGAAAATGCCAAAAACCCTGAAAAATCAGGCACAATTAAACTCTCCGCTAACGAGGCTGGTGAAATTTTATCCTCTTTTAAAACGAGGATACCTTTTGTTGCTTTTCACAGAAACAATGAAGACACAACAATTATAAAATTTACACCTTGGGATAAAAAAAGAAAAATCATGGGTAAAGACGGAGATGAGTGGCACGAAACTCCAGCCTTCGGCATAAGCGTTAGCAGGAATTCATCTCAGGTCTATAAACTGCCTCTTGAAGCAGGAGAGACAGAGGTTCTATCAGAACTACTCAAAAAATACATTTTAGAATCTTTTGTTGTGGCAGACTCTTACCAATCCTCCAAACCAACCCAGCAGACTCCAAAAGAGGAAACTTCAGAAATAGAAGATTCAGATGTCCCGTTCTAAAAAACTAAAAGTTTTAGTTCACTCAAACCACAGCCGCCTAGTTACGGGTTTTGGTAAAAACGCCAGAAATATTCTTTTGGCCCTGAATGATGACCCTGATATAGAGGTTATAGAAGCAGGAAATGGAGCGAAGCTTGGAGCCGACCTATTAACACCTTGGCAGTCTTATGGGACGAGTCCAACAGACCCAAATGTAATACAAGCTATTCAAGGAGACCAAACAAAGGAAAGGATGGCTTCTTACGGTTTTTATACCATTGACGAAATTATTGAAAAATGTAAGCCAGATATATATCTAGGGGTAGAGGATATTTGGGCTTTTTCAGAGTATACAAATAAACCTTGGTGGAATAAAATAAATAAAGTTCTTTGGACAACTTTAGACAGTTTGCCAATTCTTGATCAAGCTAGGCAGATGGAACCACACTGTGACAAAATGTTAGTGTGGGCATCCTTTGCGGAAAAGGCAATGAAAGAACTAGGTCACAAAAATGTAGAAACATTGCACGGAGCAGTTGACTACAGTAATTTCAAACCGCTTGAAAATAGAAAAGAAATAAGGAAAAGATATGGGCTGGATGATAATTATGTTATTGGTTATGTTTTTAAAAACCAATTAAGGAAATCAGTCCCCAATCTCTTACAGGGTTTTAAGAAATTTAAAGAAAGAAACCCCAACATAAAAACTAAATTACTTCTACATACAGACTGGGGCGAGAGGGGATGGGATATACCCAGATATGTAGACGAGATGAAATTAAACAAAGAAGATGTTTTAGCTACTTACGTTTGTCATTCTTGTGATTTTTATGCTGTAGGACACTATCAAGGAGAAGACAAAACCTGCCCAAGATGTAACAAAGAAAAATCTTTCAAAACAAAAACAAGCGCCAAGGGCGTGGGTGAAAAAGAGTTAAATGAAATTTACAATTGTATGGATGTTTATTGCCATCCATTTACAAGTGGAGGACAGGAATTACCAATTCAAGAGGCAAAGGCTGCTGGATTAATAACATTAGTCACAGAATATTCCTGTGGCACAGATTCTTGTTATGAACATCAAGGAGGAATTCCTTTAAGCTGGAATGAATACAGAGAACCTCAAACACAATTTATTAAAGCATCTACATGCCCTGACGATATATGTCGCAAATTAGAAAAAGTATATCACATGGAGGAAACTGATAAATATATTCTATCTAACAACGCAATTAAATATGTTAAAAATAAATTTTCAGTCGAAACCATAACTGCAAAACTAAAGAAAATTTTATTAGATCTTAAAAAACCAGTATCAAAAGAAGAAGAGAAAAAAGAACAACAAATACTGTCTATTGATGATGTCTTGGATGACGAGGGACCAAGCAATAGAATTGCTGTGGTTTTACCCGAATCTGCGGGTGATGTTTTAATTTTAAATTCTTTAATGGAAAACCTAAAGTCTCTATATCCAGAAAAAAATATTTATGTTTTTACAAAACCACAATTCTATCAAATGATAGAAGATAACCCTAGTGTTCATAAAATTTTAGCTTATCAACCCAACATAGAAAATTTGCTTTTCCTTGAAGGAAGATCAGACCACAAGGGATATTTTGAAATGGCTTTTCTACCAAGTATAGGAACTCAGAAACACTTAAATTATCTTCATAACGGAAAAGATAAAACTCAATTTGAATTAAGATGAGCCATTTAGCAGAAGAATATGCAAAATCTTGCGGAGTTAAAATCGGTAAGCCGATTCTTAAGCCTCACTATTATCCAGTAGTTCACGAAAAATACATAACAATCCACAACGATAAAAAAGTTCAAGCTAAAGAATATGATATGTGGGATGATGTCATTAGTTTGCTTAAACCCAATTTAGGAGACATAAAGATAATTCAAATTGGAGCTTATGGAGAACAGACAATTGATGGAGTTGATCAACATTTACCTACAAGCACCTTAAAACAATCTGCCCACATCATTGAAAATGCCCTAGCTCATGTGGGTATTGATAGCGTCCCTATACACATAGCTTCAGCTTTAGATAGACCTGTGGTTGGAATTTATGCACACACTTACGCATCTACCTGCGAACCCTTGTGGAATGATAAGTCTAAGGCTATAACTATCGAATCGGATAGAGGAGGAAGGAAACCGTCTTTTTCCTTAGAAGAACACCCCAAAACAATTAATTTTATTAAACCTGAGCAAATAGCTCAAGCTGTGCTTGATGTATTAAACATTGATAAAACAATAAAACACAAAACACTTTTTATTGGATCGAACTACAAATCAAGCTTTGTAGAAGTCGTCCCATCTCAAAAAACAGATATATCTTCTCAGCTTATTGATGTAAGAATGGATTATTGTCATAACGAATCTGTTTTAGCTGGAATTTTAAATAACAATGAAGTGGAAGTAACAATATCAAAGCCCATACAACTAGGCTTTTTGTCTTCAGGTAAAATTAAAAAGATAGTCTATAAATCTGAAGAATTTGATTCAGACTTCCTTGCGGCTTTAAAATCCTCAGGTATACCTCATGCTCTAGTTTGCACCTCAGGAGAAAACCTTTCTACAGAAAGAAAGAAAAATTTTGATTATTTAATAAATTATTTAAATCTTAAAGACTTAATTAAGCACAATAAAGAAAAGTCTAAGATGGATAATTTAAATGGAATTAAAATAAAAAGCGGGAAGAAAGTTGTTTGTGGCAATAAGGTTTATGATAGTTTCTATGATTTAAATGACCGAAAAAATTCAGATCATTTTTATATTGACTTAGAGTTCTTTATGGTTTATACTGAAGAAGATGAGTGAGAAAAAGATCTACGGACCAGATGTTTACAAGCGTAACGAGCATGGACTGCTTGAAAATGTAGACTATGAATTTAACGAGGACGGCTCTGTCAACTGGAGAGCCATGATCAAGGAAGAGTTTCTCTACCCTAATAAAGATTGGTTTGCATCTAGGAAGAAAGATGTCCCTACTTCTGTTGAAGGTCTCTCTGACAAACAGCTTCTCATCATGCTTGGAGGCATCAAAGAGCTAGCTAAAATGAGAGGATACTCCACGGTAGCTTTTGATGTGACCCAGCCTTCAGATGGTTATGTAACTGCTAAATGCACTATAAACTGGGATAAGAATTATGAGACACAAGATGAAGTCGCATATCAAGACTATGCTAACGCAACTCTTGCAAATACAGATAACTTCTGCGCTAAATTCCTAGAAACAATAGCCTGTAACCGCGCTTTTGTCCGTTGTGTGCGTAATTATCTCAATATCCACATTGTAGGGGCAGACGAGATAGATAAGTCAAAAGGAGCTAATAATTCCAATACCGTGGAGTATGATGCCTCTAGCGACTCCGCTATGCTCCCATTAACGCCAGCAGGAACGCTCCAGAAGGCTTTGGACGAAGATAATGGGGTAAAGTCCTTCGATGACTTCAAATCGCTTCTGAGGACGTTCTGGAAGGAAGAAATCTACAAAAATGAGGAAGCGGCAAATTGGAAGTCTTATGACGATATCCCAGCCAAAGAGTGCAGGAAGCTTATAGCAATCTGCAAAAAATCATAATCCAAAGAAGTTTCTTTGTGACGCAGAATATTGACGAGGAGTATTGTCTCTTAGGCTCAAAGCTTCTTGGGCATCATTTAGCATTAATTGCTGATCTGGCGGTATCAGCTTAACGCTAGATTCACTTATAGTTGTAGTTATTCCATCTGCACCGACAGAAAGGCTCAAGCTATTAATTTTTAAGTTATCAGACAAATTAGGTATATCTAATCCATAGATAGATCTACTTGATGATGTAGGCTTATCTTCACTTGCATCATAATCCCCTCTCAAATCTCTAAGCATATTCATTTCTAAAGTGGAACCGCTTCTGCTAGCCAAAGTAAGAGTGTTTAATATGTCCCACTTAGGCTGGACAACAGCGAATGATTTCCTATCAACTTTATCAAGAAGATCTGCCATTCTCTGACCATCCTCTCCTCCTCCAGAAAGCTGGTTATCCTCCTCCTCTTCATCTTCTTCTCCTTCTTTTTTTACTCTAGTCTTACTCCTTAAGTATTTCAAACCAATACTTTTCTTTTGTTTGGTTATTGCAAGATATTTCCTTATGGACTCAAAAACACATGCACCTAGAAGACCCATAAAATCAAGAGGATTGCCGTTTTCATCTTTAGATGGACCTCCGATAAATAAAGCCCTCCCTTTTTGACCATTAAAGTTAGATGCTATTTCAATATATTTTTCTAACCAAGTAAAATCCACTGGTTGATCAGCATCGTCTTTATCCTTAACACCAGCATTTTTCTTTTCTAGCTTAGGTATAGTTCTAAGAGCCACAAAAAACATCATATTTTTTACGTTTTCTGGTATAACTGCTTCACCATTAGATGATTCTGCTAGATCTCTAATTGTAACATCAGTAACAGCGTTTGCATTATTATTAGCAAGCTGAGTAATCATTTGAAGGAAATCATTTAAAGTAGACAAATCCTTAATATCCCTGATTTTTTCATCAGGTTTATACGGACCCAATACCGTAATGTCGTTGGTGTTTTGGAACTCCGTCCTTTCTGCCTTATATTGTCCATATCCATTCGAAATATAAACACCTCCAGCCATTGCGAAATATACCTTCAAGTATTCATAAAGCTTTGACTTAGATGGTCGAGGCATAGGCTTGCCATGTCCTTTCCCATAATTTAGTCTTTTATATTTAAAATTATCTTTTACTCGGTCAAAACCTTTAAGCTGTGTTTTATTTTTTTTCTCCTTCCTTTCTGCATTCTTTTTATTTGAAAACATCCAACACATTTCTTCAGTGTCCCCAACGGCTCTAGCCGCTGCCGCAGCATCTGCCATAGCGGCAGTCTTATGAATAGCCCACGTTTGACCATTGGAAGGCTCATAATCATATAGCTCTTCAAGATCAAATTCAAAATCTATTTTTTTCTTAAAAAATGATTCTTGCTCTGCTTTAACACCAGCCTTTTTTATGGTAAATTTTGTATTACCATAAATTAAAAGATAGCTATATAAATCAAAGACCTCCTGACTTTCCTCCTGATTAAATAATGCAAAAAAAGCACCTATTTCAGCAAACCCCAAAATACCCCTAAATGCTTTATTCCTTTCAAAGTAAACTCTTTTGAAAAACATTCTTCTGGGCTTATCGTCATCTTTCTTTGATTGTTCGCCCCCCTGCTTTTCTGGCTTTTCGGTGCTTCCTGTATAAACATTTACAACTTTTGCGGTTTCTAAACTTCTTGTGAAACTTGCAGTTGTTATCTTCCCGTCTTTCTCTCCCTTTTGCCCAGTATAATCGTCTAACTCTTCTTGAGAAACGGTTTCGGTATTAGCAAACTTAACAACTCCAGTTTCAGGATCTATGAACCAAAAATAACCAAAGTAAGCGGCTATTGCGCTTAAAACCTGATCTAAAGTTCCAGATGCAGTAAAAAGAACTCTGTCAGCACCCTCTTCATCAGTAGGCAAACCTTCTATATCGACTTTAGCTATATCCATTACCTTTTTAAAGTCGTCCAATGTATATCCAAGCTTGAGACTAAATTGAGCTAAATCTGGATTATTTTGATAATGTGGACTTATCCAATCTAAATTTAAAGATAGATCTTCCACTATATCTTTATTATTAAAAACAAGAGAACACCTCTTGCCAGTCCACTCTGTAGCAGATTCTATATTATAAATTTTACCCGCAACTATAACTGAACCATCGGAACCGTCTTCAGTTTTAGTTCTCATTGGCTCTAAAACTGGGAAAGAATCTATGGGAGATCCTATAACCTCGTTAAAATGAGGAAACCAAAAATCATAATCTAACTCCTTAGCATTTGCTCTGGGTGAACAATTTTGCCCTCTAACTAAAAGCATTTGAGACTTAAGCTTAAGACTTGTTATGTCTTTGTAATTTCTAGTTGTAGTCTCCTTTACAGCATCCCTTGTTTTTGTTATAGAGGTGCAAACAAACCTTCCCAACAAACGATTCACATCAGGATTGGAAAAGCTATTAACTTCTCCTGCCTCCCCAATAACAGAACCTAAATTTGTTCCGTCTAAATTTTTAACATTGTCAACAGTAGTAACCTGTGCTGTTTGACCAGCACTTTGGTTAGTAAAGTTTAAATCTACTTTTGTTATAGCTTCCATTACAATGTTATATAGTGGTAACCAGTTCCATCTATTCCTCCGCTTGTCATGGCACTGATTCCTGATTCAATAATAGTTACACCTGTATATAGCTCTAGATAACTACTTTGAGGCTGTTCCATGCCATTTATATAGTGATTAGTCCTTTTTTCGATAAATGGCTCTCCATAAATATCTGGAGAATCTCCAGTTATTGAGACAACTCTAGGTCTTTTCTTGTATGCAGTGTATTTAAATTGATTTTTATTATCATTTGTGACCACTCCCCCTTCAACCGTCCCGAAAGAAGGCTTAAAAGAACTCCCCCCAACTCCTGCGGGTAATGCAACACCCCTACCAGAATAAACTTTCTGCCCATTTAAAAAATAATCAAAATCAGTAAAAAACTTATCTTGATATTGAGCTAATATACCCGTCTTTAAGGAATTGCCTAGATCTCCAGTTCCAGCAAATATACCCCCAGTTTCTATATTGTATAAAAGCTTATCAGTAGCCCTTGTTAAAGTAGATGGAACAAAATTTAATTTAGCTCTTTCTAGAGAAGAATCTTGTTCTGTTTTTGTGAAAAATTGTCCAGCACCAGTTAGCTGAAAAACTTTTTCATTCGCAGTTTCTCCAGTAGACGGAATCTCATGCAAGAAAGTTTGAGAGTTGACAGAAAGCTTAATTTCTAATTGGCCTGTGCTTATATTCCTATTGTAAGCGTATGAGTTTGCTGTCCCAGCGGGAGTTAAGTTTGTTATATTATATGTATCAGTGCCTATTTCTGATAACCTGCATCCAGAAATAGTTGTGTCTCCAGTTGATATAACAGAATCGTAAATCATACTCTTTCTCCTAACCAAAAAATGAAATCCTTCTTAAATAATTCCCCACTTGCCCCCATATTTATTCCAGAATCAATTATATTTGTTGACGCTATAACTTGTTCATAAACAGGCTCTTGGAGAATGCCACTTATACCCGATAAAAGTCCTGTCTGCATCCTAGAACCAAACAATTGGACTATGGTGGTTTGCGCTCCTGATATACCTTGTTGTTCTATATATTCTGAAACTGCACCATCAACATTTTGGAGGCCCAAAGTATCAAAAGCCCCCTCTCCTGTCGGCAAGTATTGATATCCAGAATCAGATTTCAAAAAACCAATTTCTCTTTTATAAAAAGTCCTTACTCCGCTTTCCTCAAAAGAGCTATATTCAAAAAACCTATCCCCCTCACCAGTGTTTACAGAAGAGGCTCCGAAGTAACTTCCAGTCAACATATACCTACCTGTAGATATATTAATCGACCCTGTAACATCATAATCATAACCTGTTATACCTGTCTTATAGGTAATTGTTTGATTATACCCAGTTAGTCTTTTTTCAAACACAGGGGTAGATGAACCTCCAAAATAATCTCCAACCATGCCGCTTGCCATGCTATGCATAACAGAAGGAGGCAAAACACCAGAGAATAAACAGAAAGAATTAACTTTAGCGGTAGAGGTCTTAAAGCTTCCGTCCATTGGAGATCCTCTAAAGTATTGCTCACTTCCTCCTATGAAAAATTCTGTATTGTTACCGATAAAAGAAGTATCTAAATGAAAGTCTTCTGTATCCACAACACTGTTTAGAAGATCAACCCTAGTTATGGATAAGGTATTTGTTCCAACAGAAAATCCTAAAATATTTCTTTTGGATAATTCTATAGAATCAGCGGTATGTATAAAATCTCCCTTTTTATCAAAACCTTGGTAAAAAGGCTTCCCTCTAGCTGTAATACCAAAATTATAACCTTTCGCTCCAGTAATGACTTCTTCGTTTACAGTCTCAGAAGTTTTCTCAAGAGAGCCAAATAAAACACAATCAGAAACATCTTCAGCAAATTCGAAATCAAACAAAACACTCGCATCAGAATAATTTAAAGTGTTGGGTTGAGTAGTTACCTTGATATTCGATTTAAACAGCTTTGCTTGATTATCTAATATAAACTGACCAGTCGCAAACTGCTTCGCCCCAGCAATCGAGAGGCTTGAGGAATCCAAAACCTGCCCACTGAATATCCCAGTGTTAGATGCGGGATCGCAATTTTCAATAAGCGCATCAAAATACCCGCCCCCTATGCCGATGGAACCAACATCCCTATCTCCCTGATTTAAACCAGAGAAATCATAATAAACAAGCAACCTATCGTTACTACCATAGGATCTGTTTATAGAGAAGAGTAAAGAATCTTGGCTCATATTTAATAATATCTACTAGTATTATATGAAAGAGTTGTCTCATCTACACTACTTGATTCAGAAAAAGTATAGATTCCCGTCATGTGTCCACTAATGACATCTTTTAATTGTTGTAAAGTGCCAGTATCTGCCTCACATGTAGCGGATACTTGATATTCTCCAGCAGTTCTTCGCATTTGCTCTTGAGTGGCAAAACCCCCTATGCTCGGGACAACACCAGTAAGAGATATGGGTTTTTTATCATTTATGCTGACTTTTAATCCAGACAAGGTTCCTGAGGATAAATCAATCTTGTTATCGAATGTTACAGAGTATGATATCTTACTATCAGCAGGAGATTTATTGATAGATCTAGCAGTCGGTTCCTGATTTAAATAACTACCACTTATTCTGTAACCTGTGGCATCTGCTCGAAAATCCTGTAAAGCCTCTGTAGCCAAATTTAAAAATCCAGAGTTTTCTATTATCCCACTATATCTTGCGTCAACCGCCCTAAACCTAGCTCCCGTTGCTGCGTCTCCAGTTCCCCCTATAACATCAAAGGGAGAATTGTAAGTTAACTCTCCATTTATGGCAACAGATATAGTAGAGTTATCTTTTGTAGCATTTACGGTTGCTGACTTTGTATGTAGAACATTATCAACTTGATCTACATTCTCAGGATCTTCAAAAGTCCAATTCCATTTAATTTCATTCTTTCCTGTGTCTACAGTGTAATTTGTTCTTTTTGGACCCCTTTCAATAAATGTGTATAATCCACTCTCATAATCGGACAAGGAAGAAACCACTGCATTTATTGCTATATCTGTAGCTTGCTCTTCAGTTATAATACCTGTATGCAATAATCCCACGCCATCTTTATTGGCATCAAATCTTCCTTGAAGCGTGGCATCAACAGTAACACTTAAACCACCTTGTTTATCATAACCAATTCTAGTGTTTGATTTAAATATGCCTGAATCAGTTACTGGCCTTTCTGATGTGTTATAAGAATAAACCTCAGTGATACCATATTGAGAGGCAGACTTATCTATGTTCTCAGTTCTGCTGGTCAAGAAACCAGTTACTCCAGTTTGAAATAAACTTAAATCTCTAAATCCTGAAGTTATTCTCCCATCAACAAAACTTTTAGCATTCATTAACGGGTGAGCAGTGCTGGTTTTCACACCGACAGCAGAAACTGTATGAGTAGCGTTTGTTATCCTTCCATCACTCTCTTTGAATGACCAGTTATCAACAGGGCTTGATACTCCGAAATAACTAGAAAACGATTTATCCTTATAACAACGGAAGGATACACTATAAGGAAGTATTGTTGTTAAATCTGAGTCTTGAAAAGAAAGATTTTCTGGTTGAGCAAAATTATAAATTTCTAGACCAGCATCATTTGTAATTGATAAAGCTTTGAACTCTGGGAGCAAACCACTGATCATTTGCATTTTTTGCAAATGCAAACCGCTAAGATTCTCTCCAGTTATAAACCCAACAAGCTCTACAGTCTCTACATTATGGTCAATTCTCCCATTAATATAAACAGGAGAAACACCCCTGCCAACGAGAGGTGTTTCACTTGGGGGAAATACATAAGTCCCGCCATATGTTACTGTTTCTGACATTATGTTTCAGATATAAATAAATAATTTAAATTCCTTTGAGCTACACCATCTCCCAAAGTCATAGATATGGTGTCGCTTTGCATATATAATTTATCTTCCCCTACAAATTCATTTAATTCTTCTGTTGCGGCTTCTAAAGATTCTTTAACTTTATATATACCATCTGTCTGTGTTGCTGTAGCTGAAGCTGTTACGCTTGCCTGACCAACAGTTAATAAACCACCACTGTTGATAACCGCCCCTTCCTTAAGGGCAGAAAGATCAAGCACCTTTTCTATTCTAACAATCTGATGTGTCTTAGACAAAGTTTTTTTAAGCTTCAGTAAACCATCATCTCTTTCTTTGTAGGAGTCATCTGTTGTAAAGACAATGGACTCTGAAATCATTCCCTCACTCTTTCTAAAGTTAGTGCTTCGGGACTTTTCATAAATAGGTTTTGTGGGGTGAAATAATCTTTGTATTCTTAACTGATTTAATTTCTGCTCCCTAACCCAGACGGCTTTAGTGTTTATGAATTTATCGTGATCATTCTTCCCGTTACCTTTATATTCTATATTTAAAGTAAAGTTTGTGAACTTACCCTCTTTAGCTTCACTACCACTGTAAGAGCTATAGTCATCTTGGTTGGTAGGATCTGTAGTGAACTTTATAGTAAGGGTGGCATTATTCCCGTCTTTAGTTATTCCTTTTGATATTGAAATAGGAGACCCAAACTCGCTAGCTTCTTGGGACTTTAATTCATCAACTATTTCTCCAATTGCAGAAGTGAGTGTTCTTTCTGAATCAACTCTAAGAGAAGTGAGGTTTATATTATAAGTTTTATTTATATAACCTTTTTCAGTGATCTCTATCTGCTGCGTCTCTTTGCGACCTACCGCCTTCGTAGAATCTACGAACGAAGAGTTCACTGATTCGGTTAAGCTTGCAGACAGTTCAATTAAATCATAAGTCTCTGATATATCGCCTCTGTAATTATCCTTTATAAGAGCATTCTCTGAAATGCCATCTTCCTGATAACCAAAACTTGGTCTGTTTACGAAATAATAATTAGTTAAAAATACCTTGGCATCAGTAATAAAGGTATCAGCAGCACTTTGATTATATGTAAGAGATATATTTCTTGTCGAAGTGTAATCTGCCCCGTTTCTTGAAAAATCGTAAGACTCTTTAAAGCTTTCTATCCAATGAGGATTTGGGATATATTTAGTAAATATGCTATTGCTGTAGCTATCTAATTTTCTCGATTCTGAGATAGTTATACTTACCGTCTCCGACCCCACTAAGGCTCCAGCTTCAAAACTAAAATCTTGAACTTTACCGTTAATGTAATCGTCTGCTCCAATTCTAGCAGTTATATTTGGTCTGCCATATGCATCCTCTATGGCATCTCTCCCCTGCGTTAGAACTGTATCACCTTCTTGTAAATTAATATCAGATATATCGACTACATAAGTTCCTTCGACATTATAGCCAAATAACTCTTCGGTTCCCGCATAGTTATAAGAAACTTGCAGTGAAGAGGATAAAACATTATTCACTATAAGTGCCGCCATGCTATTAACTTCCTTTTGCGTCTGCTAATTCTGCTTTCGCCGCCTTTAGTGCTTTAGAAGCATCTTTAACAGCACCAATCATTTCCCCAAACAGTTTATTGCTCTCTTGAATAAATGTTTTAACTTGGTTAGCTTCTTCTCCAGCGCCACCTTCTCCGATAAACAATTCTGCCATTCCATTGGCTCCTTTTGCCATATTTTCATAAGCGGTTTTAGCATTATCTAATTCTATAGCAATTGCTGATGTTCTCTCATCAGTAAACAATTTAGCTAAATTAGTATTAGACATATCAATAATTTGATCGAACTCGCTCAACTTGCCTTTCAGGTCTTCCATAGGTTTTTTAATATCTATACCCTCTCTCTTTTCGAAATCTGGCTGGATTATGTTTTGCATTTTCTTTCCTGCCAATGTTTCAGCACCCCCGAACGCAGCATTTCTTGCCTCTTGCATAGCCGCGACTAACTCGTCAGTTAAAATGCTCGGGTCAAATTCTCGGATAAGATCCTCTAGTTTTACTCCTAATCCTTGATCGTCAAACTCAGCAAAAAGATGCCCAAGCTCTTCTGGATCAAAAGCCTTGTCCCCTTGAATCATTTTCTGAATTTCATCAACAGTTTGCTGAACCTGCTCTCCCATGAAATCCATATCTATTGGATCTCGATCTGCACCATAAAGGTTTCTTAAAGAATCACCAGAAGCCCTAATCGAGCTTTGGATAAGCTCGTCCATCTGAGTCTTAACTTGTTCTTGAGCAGCAGCAGCATCTTTAGCTGCTTTTTCAAATCCTATATAAGCTGCTCTTACAGAATCTTCAAAAGCAGTTCCCGCTTTAGTAAACTTATCTGCTACTGGTTTTACATTTTCCAAGTAATCTTTAATAGCCGCATTTTGAGCATCGCTTAAACCATCTTCACCACCGACAATATCGCCTCTCGCAAGCGCATCAATTGTTCTCTTTGTGCTATCTGCGGTAAAGCCAGTTCTGTCTGCGAAATCTCTCTCTGATTTCTGCAAATCTTGCTGTGCTCCAAATCTTCTTAAATCAGCAGAATTAATACCTGCGAACATATTTCTTTGGGCAATACCTTGCTTACCAACAGGGCTATCAATAAGCTGTGACAAATCACTCCTTATCGCTGATTCCCTGTCTATAGCATCAGCCTTTTGAGTTGCTTGTTCCCTGAAAGCAGCCAATCTATTTGTTGCTTCTACTAGTTTAGCTTCAGCACTCGCGACTTTCTCTGTAGCTGCCGCTATCTTAATTTGTTTTTGAACAGTTTTTAAAGCAGCGTCTCCACTTGTATCAACTAACTTGGTAGCCTTCGCTATACTTAAAGCATATTTGCTCTGAGCACCCTCTAAAAGACCTTGTGCTGTTACTAACGCCTCATTAGCGGCGGCTCTCTCTTCATCATCTCTACCCGCTTCTTCTACAGCTTTTTTAGCTTGGTCCACCGCTCTTGAGTATGACTCAATATTTTTTTCAAGCTCAACAAACTCTTGGGCTTGCTCTAATGTTCCTCCAGCGTCTGCAAACATTTTATTGAAAACATCTTGCATGTTTTCTGCGCCTCCAAAGCCCATTTCCTTATTACCCACTAATTGATCAAAACCTAAACCCTTAAGAGCTTTATTTCTTTCGTCTGTAATAGTTGCCGCTCGGGTTTGTTTGATTTGGGTTTGCTCGGCTGCGACATCTGGGTCGTCAAAAAAACCTGCTATCTTATCTCCAAGAAATGCTCCTAGTGCTCCACCTGCGGCAGCACCTAATGGTCCGAGAAAAGCTCCAGCGGTGCCGAGAATAGCACCCCCAACACCTGCACCAATCGCCCTTCGGGTTGCATTTCCTTTATCTACATCGCTTAAACTATCATCTGCTCTGACTGCTGCTATGCTTAAACCAGTAAGGGCTGTTCCCAAAAGCGGGACTCCTTTACCAAATTTTGCTACACCCTTGCCAGCATTCAATATCTTCTGGCCGAATGTAACAGTTTTCTTTGTGGCATTTTGAACAGCTTTAGTTTGAGCAGCAAAATGTGTAGCTTTAGAAGTAGCGGGAACTCCTCCTCTTCCTGTTGCTGGGGTAGCAACTTTTGATGCCGCCGCACCTCCTCCTCTAAGTTTCTTAATGCCAGCAGGGGCAAACATAGCTCCCGTCATCAAAACAGAGCTTACGAGAGGATTAGACATAAAGTTAGCTCCTCTTTGCACCGCATTTCGCTGTGGCGCAGCTTGTGATTGTGTCTCATGTATAGTATCAACTAAATCAAAAAGACCATCTTTGAACTTACCTGTGGACTCATTAATAGTGTCCCCCGCCTTCATGAAATCACCGCTAAGTTTTGCAGTGGCAATAGCCGACTCAATTTGAGCCTCTTGAAGAGCATTAAACGCTGCAACTTGCTGTTGGAAACTTGATTCAATACCTCCCAATCCAGTTATTACTCCACCAGATGCGAGACTAATTGCCAACATAGCAGTGCTTGAGTCACCAGCAGCCTTGGCTTGTCCCTTCATAGCCTTGGCAGACTGATTTGCGGCTTTTGCTGCTTTCCTGTTTTTAAAGAAATTCACGATAGGTGCAATCAACCTACTAGCTGCTGCTCCCGCAGCATAGTTAGGAACAAATCCTCTAGAAGCCATGCCCACACCTGCTCTCTCTCTGTCTATAGCATCTCTTAATCCTCTAGGCTCATCTCTTGTATTAGTGACAGCTAAAGGCTCTCCCATGCTATCCCTATGAATCCTTATCTGGTCATCTCTAACGGGGTATCCTAAGACAGCATTAAAATTGGGTATAAATCCTGCCGCTCGATTTGTGTCGTTTTTTGTCTTCTTTCTGGTTCTAGCTGTGCCGACTTTACCCCTTACGTTATCTATGGTTTGCTTAGCAAATTTTGTTTTGTTATCTCTACTTCTAGAAGCCTTAAAATCTCCAAAACTAAAACCACTAATACCAAAAATTAAATCTAATATATTTCCGTCATCTTTAGAAAAATCTATGTCTAACTGCCCTTTATCTTGAGCAACCCCACCTGTAATAGCTTGTATCAAGGCTTCAAATACCGCTCCCTTGATGGCACCAAAAGCTCCAGCACCACCCTTCTCCATGATATCCACAACATCAGACTTAGAATAACTGCGAGGATTTGTTTTCATGTTGGATTTATCAACCAACCCATTCAAGCTTGCGTTAACAGCATCTGTTAAATTCTGCTTTATATGCTTCTCCAGCCCCACAAGCTTTCCGAATTTTTTATTACCTTCTAAATTTGCAGCTATTCCAGTGACACCTCCTTCAAAGAAATCAATCATGCCCTGACCCATCCCTGATCTGTAGGGCTTTAAAAACTTATGGTCTGCTCTGTTTGGATTAAATTTGTATACATCAGGAATAACCATGACGGTTTTATTAGAACCCTCATTAGCATAGTAACTTCTCTTACCTTGCGAGTCTCTTTTCTTCTTTAAAGCTACTCCAGCAGCACTCCCCTTTGCAATTTCGGCATCTATCCACTCGCTCCTAGCTTTATCCCCCGTAAAGAAGTCTGAGCGTCTTTTTCTTTCTATCTCTGCAACGGAAGGTATCCTAACATAGTTAGGCACAAATCCTCTAGCATATCTAGGAATAACAGCAGAATCACCACCAGCAAAATTAGGTATTTCCGTTTCTTCATTATTCATAATGAAGCGGCGACCACCAATAGTCCCCTTGCTACGATGGGCTTTTACAGAAGGACTGGCCCCAAGCATTTGAGCTTGAGCCTCTTCTGCCCTAAACCCAGCACTAAACCCAGCACCTCTTCTGCCTGAAAATCCTCCTCCTGAAGTAAATCCTGTTACGCCCCTAGCAGCAGCGGCAGCAGCTAACTGTCTCATTAAAACAGCTTGTTGTTGCAATAAGGCGTTTTCTCTTTGTATCGCTGTTATAACAGCTTGCTCTTTCTGAGCTTGGCTCATTGTAGTGCTTTCAATTGTCTTCCTTAAAGCCACATCTCTACTAAGAAGACCAACTAAACCATTTTCAATTTGCCTAATTTTTTCCGTCTGAGAACCCATCGTTAAGAGAGTCCTAACTCCTTCTGCGGCAAACTTAGCAACCAGCTTTGTAATCTTAACAAAAGCTACTGTAAAAATAACCAACGCAGGACCACTAAGAAACGCCCCTATAGCTTTGAAGAATCCCTTGATTAAAGCATTGCCCTTTTCGGGGTCTAAAGCCTTATCTAAAAAAGTTACAAATTTATTAGCAATACCTAAAAGACTTTCTGCAAGCGGTCCCAAAGTAATAGACCCTATCTTTTCTGACAAACTGGTTAAGCCAACTATAAGTGTATTTATGCTTGTAGCTAAACTCTTATTCAAAGCTTCATTTTTTTCAAAAGCTTCGTTTGAGGCATTAACTGATTTTTCTGTTGCTCCAGCAAAAATGGATGTGTCATTACTTAAGTCTTTTAATGCAGCACTAACCACGTTGATTTGGAAAACTCCACCCGCTAGCTCTTTAATTTTAGAAACAACAGTAGGGTCAGCAATATTTTCTATTGCATTAGATAAAGCTTCTAATTTCTGAATCCCACTTTGTGTTGCATCAATCTCAACCCCAAGCTCCTGAAGTTTGTCTATTGTAGATCCTCGCGCAAGACGAGTAAAAATTGATTTAAATGCGTTACCTATAACTGCTCCACCCCTCGCTGTTTTTTGCTCAACAGCAGTAACTAATCCCAAAAGCTGATCAAAACTAACTCCTGCATCTTCTGCTGTAGAACCCGCTCGACTAAAAGCCTCGGCCAAATCTTGTGCAGATACAGCAAAAGCGGTATCAACAGCAACCATTTTATTAACAATTTCATTGTGCTGTAATCCAGCAGACTGGAATCCATTTATAGCGGCTGTTAGAGCCTTAACGGATTTTTCTGCATCTAAACCAGAAATCCTTGTTAAAACCAAAGCTGATTTTAATCTATTAGCAGTTTCTGCCGCACTAAGACCCTGACGAGCTAGCTCAGCAGCACCATCAGCGACAGTTTCAAAAGCTTGTCCTGTCTCTTTTGCTACAGCAAATATAGAGTTTCTGAACCTATTAAAACTTGCTTCACTGGCTTGAAATATTGAGTTAATTTCAATCAATCTCTTTTGCACATCAACTGTAGTGCTTAAAAGCTTTTTAAATGATTGCGTAACACCATTTAAAACCACGGTTGTTGCTCCGAAGGCAAAAACACGGGCTGTAGAAGCATCTAGAGATTTTTGGAATTCCGATGCTTGCCCTGTGATTCTACCCAACGCATTAGATATCTGCTTTGTCGAGGCATTTAGACTCGCAGCATTTAACTGGACGTTTAGGGAAGCATTAAAACTTTGTGGCATATAGTGTAAATTACACCTATCAGCTTAAAAAGTCTTCGGGCTTAAGCTTTCCTCCTCTTAATTTCTTTTTAGCCTTTAAATCATCTAGGCCATGTGAGGACTTCTCTCCTTTTTCTTCTTTTTCCTCGTAATCAAGTATTTTAACAGGATCTCCCGCTATCTCAGGAGGAATTTTCATGTTTTGCATCTTGTTTAAAAGAGCATGAGACAAAGATAACATATATTTTTGCAAGGAGGTCAAATCCATAAAGCTTTTTTGACCAAATAGAAGAATTGGACTTTTGCTTTGGAAAATAAAAGCATCGAAAAACCCCCCAAAATAAGATGCTCTTATTAAGTTTTCCCTGTTATTAAGTTCGTTATATCTTAAAAATAAAGGTATAACTATTTTTTCAGATTCTTCATCTGATATAGGCTCCTTAAAGTCTTCGTCTTTGAAAACAGAGCCTTTACCCATTAAATTAATTTTTTTTGTTTGAGCTAAAAACTCAGCACTATAAGCGACTATTTTTGACCTAGCGTTTTCAATTACTTTAAGCTCCTTTCTTTGAGCTTCTATTTGTTTATTGAATATTGACCTTTGAGTAGGATCTTCAATTTTAGAAAGTGCGGCTTCAGACCTCTTAATCATCCACTGAGTGGACTTAAGCTTCTCCTCTTTTCCCACAGACCAAGAACCCGCCTCAATAGCAGATTCTAGTAATTCTTTTTGTGTTTTTATACCCTTTTTAACAGACCTCTTAATGTCTGTCTGCTCTTTCTGATCTAGCCGCAATAACTCTACAACAGAGAAATGCCTAAAGTAATAATCTACATCATCTGATTTTATCTCGCTATATCCTCGTAGAATATCTAATAGATTATCAGAGTGGTTGATATCATTTTTCTTCATCAACAAAAAGCTCTTTTAGAGCCTTCTCAATTGATTCTTGATCTTCTGCAATTTTGTTATACCAAAGACTATAAGCTCTAATTAGAGTTTCAAATGCTTCATTAAATAACTTTTGCTTTCTTAAAACTGCGGCATCATTTATCTCTTCATCTTCATCTTGATAGACGACCAACCACTTTCTTCTTTCTTTATAGTTCTCTCCATCAAACAAAGGAAATAAATCTTTTTTATCTCCAATCTCATCCTCAAAAAAAGTAAAGTTAACAATAAACCATTCTATAAGCTTTTGTTCCGCTTTGGAATCAGCAGTCTGGTTGAATTGACCCCTGAGATCAAACTCATAATTATTAATAGTTGTTTTTGTCTCTGTGAATTTGAGCTTAGCATCCTCTAGTTCTTGTTTTTGTTCCTCAGATAAATTCTCTGCCCCCTCGAAAAACTCAATTACCCTAGCAGCTTCTATGTTTTCAAGGGCGATTTCACTCAACTGTTTTCTAGTCCTATCAGAAGCAACACCCCCTACGTCTCCCATCTTCTTGATTAGCATGGCTTTAGTCAAAAAACCCGCATTTATAAACTCATTATACTTTTGACCATAAAAAAACTCAGCATCCTCGATATCGGTCATTCTAGGCTTAGAGATAACAATCCTATTTTTAATTGTTTTTTTTACTTTTTTAGTAGTCTCAACAGGTCCGTCTTTTGTCTTTTTAACATGAGGAACCTCTTTTTCTACTTGCCTCTTAACTTGAAATGAATATAGCTCTTTCATTTAAATATTATATGTATTTTTAATATAAAATCAAATTTTAAAATTTGAAAAGGTCTAGAGTATTCATGTTGAACTCTGTGACCTTGAGCTTGGTGTCAACCCCTGCGGTGCTATCAGCCGAAGCAATTAGAGTATTAATGGCGGCAATAAAGGCAGCATAAGAGGGTCCGTAAGTAGTGGTATGATAACTTGTTATTAAAACAGGTTCCCCATTAAGTATTATGAATGCTGGTTGCCCAGAGTCACCGCTAGCTAAAGTTTCAGCTAATTCCCCATAGGGATCTGGCAAGACGGCTGGGACAGCATTATAAGTCGCTCTACTGTTAGAAGCAACTATCGCATTTGTTAACTCCATTAAAGTTAATTTTTTCTCAAAATCAAACCCTGCAATTATTGGTCTATAGTGGGTTAATATAGAATTCGTTGCAGCCACTACTTTTAAGAAATCATTTACATTTGATGATAATATTTTCACGAAAGAAATATTATCTGGTAAAGATTCGCTTAACACACCAACCGTTATATCCTCACTGCCGTGATCGGCTATCGCGGATATAGTTCTTGAAATCCAAGTGCCATCAGGGTCAACAAAGTAAACTACATCAGAGGCTTGTAGTTTAAAATGCTTAGCCATTATAATATGTCTTTTTGTAATTGCTGTTGCCCCTCTTTTCCTAAAATCTGCACCAGAACTATCATCATAGCCCCTATTATTCCAAACACTTACTGAGGTGAAATCAATATCTTTAGCCCAAAAAGTATCTGCGCGGCCAGCGTTAAAACCACCCGCTGTTAAGGTGCCGTTTGGGTCAGTGAAACTAGAAAGCATACTGGCGTTTGTAGCTACATCCATAATTCCCGAATCAAATCTAGCATTAACTTGAGAGGTCGCATGTTTAGCTAAAGAGTCTTTTGATTGACCACTAACTGCAACTGTAATTTGTGAATCATTTTTTTCTAAGAAAACACAATTAACACTGTTGTCTGTGGCTCCCTTTGATGCTCCAGTTATATCTAATTTGTTAGCAATTAAAATCTCATCCTTATAGTAAGAGAAAGTATTGTTTGTGTAATCATGATACACAGTCAAATCAAAAGGAGTCCCGCTCGCATAGCCCCCAAAAAAGTTGCCACTCTGATCAAATAGATATCCCTCGACACCAGAAAACGTAACCAACTGTGAGGAATAAAATTTACCCGTTTCAGCTAAAGAAAATTCAAAACCACTCAAAGGGTTGTTAACCGTAACAGATATATCATATACAGCATTTTGATAGTTTGTTAAATCTCCAGTGACATTCATTGTATTATAGGAAAATAATAATTAAAGCCTACGGTAGTATTATCGTCTAAAGCAGTTGATTCTTCAATACTTTCTAAACAGCAACCGCTAACTAGAAAATCAATAACAGAGTTGTCATCATCGTCTTTTAAATCAATTTTAATTACGCCACTCTCACAAACCATACTCGTAACATTCACTCCAGTAACCTTAGTTTTTAAAACACTAAAGCTAAGAGATCCAGCGGCAGGTAACTCAGGATATCTAAACAAAGGAGTTCTTGAACCCAGTCTGATTTTAGTTTGCCTCGGTAAGTCTACGCTTAGTGATAAGTTTTGTATATTTAAAGTTGTAGAATCAATTCCTTCATCGCCATCAGTTGTTGTCGTGACTTGCACATGGCTAGGTCTAAAAAACCCTTTAAAGTTATCGTTTGATTGATCATCAAACGATATCGCTCCTTCAGAATTAAACGAAGCAGGGCTACCCTCGTAAGATGTCGTCCCATTGACTAACTCTCCCACGGAGGCATTTAAAGAATAACTAGTTAAGGATGCTCCTGAAACAGTGGTTGCTCCTGCAAAATCTTTTATCGTAAAATCTTGCTTACCTGTGTTTAGAAAACCTGCGTGAAAAGCTTGGTGCGTATAAAAGGGGTCTATGCCAGTAGCTCCCGTAGTTAGCAATATACCTATGTCTAAAGTGCTAATGGGATTTGCCCCTAAAACTCTTTCTGTTACATTTAAAGCCCCCAGTCTTCTGACATCATTTACGGGTTTTTGTGTTGAAACATTCAAGGATTGGACAGCAGGTATCCGCGAACTTCCCGCGAAAACCTGAACTTCACTTGAATGGATTCTCTGTATTGACATCTATGTATCTTTACACAAAAAAGCCCCGCATTTCTGCGAGGCTTTTTTTATGATACCTTAAGATATCATTAATAAGGAGCTTTACTATTTGCCTTGAGATACACCCGATCCATATAGTCATCATCGTCTGATCCAGCCCTACCCGACCAGAATAATCCTTGGTCTGTAGTGTCTGGTCCACCGATTTGAGCGGAGAACGTCATGTCAATAGTCTCATTATCATCAAGCCCAGCAGAGAAATTCTGACTATCCAATACGGCTTTTTGAAGGACAATATGATGCTTGTTTTCACCATCATCATTTTTAACCTTAAGAGTCACATTAGTGGTCTCGTCTCCAGCGGTTCCTGTAAGAATCCTATCAAGAGCACCCGCATGGAAGTTTTTGAGAATAGAACTAACACTAAGAGTTACGTTAATTGGGAACTCTAGCGGCTTAGCAACAGCCCTCTCTTTTCCAAGAGCAGAGATATTACCCCTAGACATCGGAACCTCGATAGAAGCACTTTGAATGTGCATATCTGACAAGTTTGTTCCCCCAAAGTCGAACTCATCATTGCTAAATGAGATAGTCACATCTTCTGGCCTGAGGACAAGGACATCCATACCTCCTGTGCTCGGAATACCCAATTGAAGCTGCCCTGTGTCTGCCCTACCAGCATTTACGTTTAGAGAAGGGTTATAAAGACCTGAACTGAAACCTTCTACGATTTCAATGTTTTGAGCCTCTCCCTCAATATCAACCCTTGGGATTTCCCCAACAGCAAAGTTAACAGTGTAGCTATTCACGGTGCAGTTACCGAAAGAGACAACATCATGATTTTGTTGATCGGCAAAAGTGAATGGGGTTAGTGTAGCCTTATTTGCATCTGCACTGTTTTGGAAAGCATCATCACCCTCCTTAACAGTAAGAACAAAAATGTTCTTTTCTCTTTTATTATCGTTTTCTGTTATAATACCAGATAGAAACTGGCCAGCAAGAGATCCATCAGGATTTAATCCATTGACAGCAAATCCTAAAGACCCCTCATTTTCGCCGTTTCCTAAATAATAACCCATTGAGAAACTTGGGTTTAGTTCTGACATTGTTAATGTCCCAATTCGTGCTAGTTGACCAAATTCCCTAATATCTTGACGCGCACCAGCGATGTCTACGTCAAAAGAGAAGGTGTCTACACGATGAAGTTGTTTCGGAAAGATACCACTATCTGTAGCATTCGCCTTTGATACAGCGGTTCCTCCCGTTTGTATTGTCCCTGTAGGACACACATACAGAGCCTTACTCTGTGAAATTACTCTTGTTCTAGAAGCCATATTTTAAAAAAGTTAAGAATATAAAATGTTTACACTTTCTTACACGGATTTAAAGTCTAGGGAAACGATAAGTGCATAATTCAAAGTCTATATAGCCAATTGAAATGTTTTTATTGAGGTTTTCTCTTATTTTCTCGGATACAACCTTAGAAACCGAAGTATTTAAAATGTGCGATTTTACCGCGCTAGATGGTTGATTATCAATTAGAGTATCATAGCTATACGGGAAATCCTTAATGGAAAAAGAGAACCCATAAGGAAAATCTCCATAAGCAACATGAGTTATATCCTCTCTTACAGTATCCCTAAAAAGAGACAAAACTGAATCTAATGTATAATTATCAAATGAGAGAACCATCACTCTGATATTTGATCTGGTGTCTTCCTCTCCCCCAAAAGAAAACTCTGTATTATCAGAAGAAGCAATAGACAGGAAACAAGCGGGTAAAAAATAAGTTGTTTCATCATGCTCATTAGTTTTGCCATATTGATAAGGCAACTCTGTAGCACTATCCTTAAAATCAGAATGTAGTATTGTTTGAGCGTCTGTGTCGTTAGTTATATATGTATTAACTTCTTTTACTGTAGAATTAGCAGTAAGAGCAGTGCTCCCTATGCTAGCACCCGAAGCTTGTGGAAAAATTAACCTACCATTATCATAGTCAGTATAAACTCCTCCGTTTTGATCGTAATTACCTGTTATGAAAAAATTGCCTAGAAAGAACCCAGAGTTTGGATTGTCTACTCCATGCTCCCCCACTAGTTGTCTATATTTACCCTGAAAGGCAATATGAGAAGGAGGAATGTCTGGAAAATTTCCCGAAGTGAAAGCGTTATCTAAATTTGTTTGATAGGCTTGTGATTTACTGCCTAATAAACGATTTTCAAACCACAAGTAAAAACTTGATAAAAGATCCTGATCAAATTGTGCTTTCATTTATCTAATCTTAATAACTTCTTTTTAAAGTCTTCTATTAATTTGCCGACATAAGGGGTTGTATTAAAAGTTACACTAGAAGACTTGTTTTTGACCTGTATACCTGTTCCTGAGCTTGATTGACCAAAACCTGAGGCACTATACAAATATTGACCCAAGTTGCTCAAGCCACTCTTTTCGACAGCTTCAACCCAACTTTTACCAGTCATCCAAGGAATTGGAGTTAAGCTATAAATCTCCTGTAAGGAGGGTATAAAAAACCTTACGTTATACAAACCTCTACTATTTTTTCTCCTTACTTCAAATCTTATTTTTTCATTAAAAATACTAGAAACTAACTGCGTTGGATCTCCTCCAGAAAAACCTATAAATGAATATAAGTTACCATAACCACCTAATGTCCCGCTGGTGTTGCTAGCTCTTGGTCCTGCCCTTAACTCTACAGTAATAGGATGCCTTTCAAATTGCTTTTGCAGTTGTTGTTGCTTATCTCTAAGCTTAGGCTCTATTTCGGCTCTCAGGGCCATAGCCATAGCTTTACTATTAGGAGAATCAACAGTAAGCTCTCTAAGGAGTTCCTTAGCATTAACAGTGACCAATGGTCTCGATGCTGATATAAACTTTTTACCCGCCATTAGTTCTCACGTTTTAAAAATATAGAATAAAACTGAGCGTCAAATGGTCCGATTACTTTTGCATCCCCGTTAACAACATATAGTTCGTCATCAACTTCTATTTTAGAGCAAATTTTTATTTTTTCATAAGCATCAGACTTAACTTTAATTCTCACCTCTCCCTCAGAAGCCATTAAGTTCATTTGCCCGTTCCCGTCAATAATATCTTCCTCTTGCTGGTTCTTGTAGAAAATCCTAGCAGTATAGGTATACTTAGTCAGAGTGTCCTCTGAGGATATTTTAGACACATTAACCCTTCTGCCATACAAGGGGTTATAATTAAGCTCTGTGGGGGTGCTTGAGCTTTCTTTTACATAAACATATATATTCCTAGCAAATGTATCATGAACATCGCTTAAAGCTGAATTGATAACTGTTTTTTCTGCGTCTGTAAGAAGAGATGCCATAATTTCATACTAGCTTTCCAGATAAATTGTAAGTGCCATCTGTCCCTGCCACTTGTAAAGGAGATGATTTTTGATAATTATATTGATAAATAAGATTATCTAATCTTGAGTTAGCTTCTTCTGATAAATCTCTATATGTTTTAGCTACAGAGTTTTTGTTCTGTCTTTGGATAGTTGTGTCCCCTTCTTTAAGGGTGACCCAATCTACAGAATCAGAATAAGTAAAAGACCTTAAGGACTCTCTGGCAGATTTTTGATAATACCAAATTTCATAAAGAGTAGAAAAAATATTCTTCTCTACTGGAGCCAAACCAGTGTCGCCTAAGCGGATAGCCCCAGTGGTATCAATAGTAAAGTCTTCATGCAGAAGACCATTAAGCTCTCCTATGTTAGTTTCTAGCCAGCCAGATACAAAGCCAATATTATAGCTTCCAGTATCATTTGGGAAATCGTAAGTAACAATTCCACTAGCTAAAGAACCAAGGTCATTCATAAAGTTATAAGTCTTTAAATAACTTTACAGCAGAATCATAATCTGGGGAACTTGGATCTATAATTGGTTTAGCTTGACCTTGCACAGTAACGTCATGTTTTTGTGCATAAAAGTCGAAAGATTTCATCAAAGAGTTTTTTAACAACCTCATATTTCTCTCTCTGGGCAAGCCAACTCTAGCCGCCAAATCTGTTAACTCAGACGCAGAAGAATCCTCCAATTTTCTGCTAAATAATTCTCTATTGAGAGTCCCATAGGGATTCATTTGAGGCATACCTAGTAATTCTTCAAGCTCCTTAACCTCTTGTAGCTCCTTTTCGAATTTACTCCTATCCTTACCATCCGTAACATCAAATTCCTCAAGATGTTTTTTCTCTACTCCCTTAGACACTTCCATTTTTTTAGCGTTTTTTTTCTTAGCAGACTTTTTCTTACTCATATTATATGATAGCTAAAAGTTATAAAAAATCAAAAAAAAGAGCCACCCCCTTTCGAGGGTGGCCCAATTTTATGAGTGACACGGTTGTTTATACAACAAGTCCGATGAGAGCGCGATCATCAATGCAGAGACGACCCTCTTCAACTTTACCGTAGTAACCGATCTTGTTCTGACGAACAGAGAACTGATCGTCAACAAGAACCTGAAACTCTGAAGGAGAACCTTCACCGATAACCGTAGGACGGATGAGTGAATCCTTGCTGCGGTCAATACCGATAAGGATTTCATCATTAGCTGAGTTAAATGACCCGCTACCGCCGCCGCCGACAATATTGCCTTCGGCTGCTGCAACGACTCCGAATAACTTGTTGAATGACTGACTAGTTCCCATCTGATTGATTTCCATGATATTGATACCATAGAAAGAAGGAAGACCAGCGCCAGAGAAAAGCTCTTGGCGAAGAGCATCAGGAGCCATTTGACCACCTGCATCACCAGCGGCTGCTGGACTAGTGTTCCTAGCGTCAATCGTGTTGATTGGGTTGTAAGCCATTGCACGAAGTGCTTCAACCATTTCTGGAGATACCAAAAGATCGGTAACACCAGACTTAACACCGCCAACAGGAGTCCCTCCATCGAAGGAACTGTTGATACGCTTGCTCTTGGTGATGAGCCTGTTAAGGTCATCAAGCACGAAGCGATTCGCAGTGGTAGAACCAATTACTTGGCTACCCTGACTTGCAGTGTTTCCTTGCGCTTTGCAAAGTGCAGTAGCAAGGACGTTAAAAGCGGTTTTGGTCTGCTTGAGCAGAACCTCCTGAGCCATCCTAGTGAAAGTCTTGCTAACAACATCAAGACGAGCCTTACGGACATACTTGCGGTCAAACGCAAGAGCACTGTCCAGAGTGTAAGTCTGAAACTTGAGTTCATTGTGAGCAGGAAAGACTTGACTGTATGGAAGACCCCCAGCAACCTGCTGAGAATACACTTGAATGTAGTTCTCATCAGTGATATCGTGGAAAAGATCCAGAGGCAAAGACGGATTGTCGTCCTCTCCATAGGAAATAGTGGTATACAAATTTCCAATAGTTGGAGCGTTATTAATAACTTCAGATACGACAGGTCCGAGCAGTTCTGCAACTGCCGCCTGAGCCTCATAAGCCTCTTCACGATTATTAGATCCCATTGCCCTGATAAGAGCTAACTGATCTTCAGTTCTTTTGATTGTGATTTTCATGATCGTAAAATATTAGCAGCGAAGTTTAAGAATTGCATATGCACCCTCGAAAGCATCTGTAGAGCTTACGGAGTCCCTATGTCCTGTTGCGATAAAGCTTCCAATGTTGTGAGCGTGATGCTCAGCATGTTTGGCAGGAGTAGCACTAGAAATACCAGTGATGGTTCCATTCTTAGAAGGTAACGCATAATCGTTAACCGAAGGAACAACTCCGTTTGTAAGCCCTTTAGTGTTAATGGTGAACAAGCCTCTCGTAGCGATAGGAACAGCTTCACCAGAAACAACGCACTGAAGTTCTTCTTTTTTCTGCGGATAGTAAAGAAGGTTTTCTCCATTTTCATCCTTGTTACGAACATCTCGTAAAAGGATTCCCAACGCTTTGACACCTGCACCAGTATCGCTACACTTGGTGACCTTGTAAGGCACTTCAGGGTAGAGAGACAGGCCATGTCCCAAAGTTGATTGATACGAGTCGGAATCGCCCCGCTCAACATACTTGACAGGCTCATCTTGAAGGTTAGCAGAGCTTACCTTCACGACAGAACCCGCCTCACCCGTTTCGTCATCGAGAGAATAGAAGTTAATAACATCATTCTCATCGTATTGACGGAAGGGCAATAAACGTGTAATTTCGTTAGCCATAATTAGTTAGTGTTGATTGAATTTAAGATACTTCGATTGAAGTGAAGTTCTTCTTGAGTCTTTCGACCAAAGAAAGTTTTTCGCTAGCTTCTGCGTTATTGTTTGGAATAGAAGCGTCAGACTCCTCGTCTTTTTCTTCTACTTCAAGCTCATCTTCAGAATCATCTTCTCCCTCAGGAGCTTCTTCCTCAGGATCTTCGTCACCTTCTTCGCGACTAGCAACAGCCTCGTCAATACGAGCTTTTATTTCAGCTTCCTGAGCTTCGATATTCTTTTTGAGTTTATGAGCAAAAATAATCTCAAGCTTTTCTTTATAATTATTAAAATCTTCTTCTGAAGAACCAAGCTCTTTAACTTCAGCGGTGACAAGAGCTAATTCCTTTTCATTAAGGTCGTAGTCACTGTCAATGAAGTTCATGCGGTCATTGAAGAGATCAACCGCAGCTTTCGCTTCGACATCATTCTTGAGTGCGTTAAGTTCTTCTTGCGTCTGCTTAAAGGAGTCTTGCAACTCCGCAAGCTCAGCTTCGGCCTTTGCCTTAGCTTCCTGTTCAACTTGAATCTTAGAATTCCAAGATTCGTTGTGTTCCATAAGCGAGTCACGAATGGTCTCGCTTAAAGTTTTAGCTTCAGAGTCCTCCCTCACAGCGGAAGCAACACTCTTAGTTAACTTTGTAATAAGTTCGTCGAATTGTTCTTTATCCATATTAAAAATGTTTTTTAATTTGTCAGACTTTACATTAATATTAGTGTTTCGGGAAATTTTTTCTATTTTTTTATCTTCTTGCTCTTCTTTAGATAGATAAACTCCCCTTACAGCAGCAGCAGGGTTTCTTGTTAATGCTGCTCCTAATGGGTATGTCTGACCAACAATTAATCTGTTAACAAGGTTGCCTTTTTCATCTTTTCCTTTGCCTCCCAACCCCTTGATATATTGCTTTAATCCCTCCTTTTCGGCACCTTCAGCAATAGTCGAATCTTTTAAATAGTTAGATCCGACAGCAACTTCAAACTCTTTGAAGGCTAACTCCCAGCTTGTAGAAATACTTTGATAAGATTCTTCATCTTCTTCAGAAGCAGTCGTAATAGCTTCAGCTAACTGTGGGTATATAGATTTGTATATTAACCCTGCCGCATTAATGTAAAACGGTTCTTTTTTGTCGGCGTAAGATTCAATATCGTTGTTTTTAAAGTCAAACTCTCTATCTGAGAAGGACGCATTGATCATGTGACCAACTATTTTATCTTTTTTGTGTTCGATGTTAATCGGCTTATTGATAAATCGTTTTACGGCAGCAATTGCAGTTTTTGCATCAATACCGTCTCCGTTTTTATTGAATTCATTAACCTTCGCTAAATTAAAAACAACAGGCAATACGTCGATATTTTCTTCAGGGTCAAAATCATCAGGCAACAGTGATTCTGCTGCCTCTTGTATGGCACCTTGGGACAGACCAAAAAGTTCAAACTCCTCGTCTTTTATCTCTCTTACCTTACCTTCAAATAGACAAATGTTAAAATCATCCAATGACATATTTTTTATTACACAGAAATTTGCGTTGAATGATATAAAATCGCAGAAGATAAATCATCTAATTGGTGTTGAGAGCCAAGTTCTAATACTTTTTCATGAACATTTAACCCAGTTAACTTATCTAAATCGCCTACTACTTCTGCTAAAGTTGTCTCCCACTCTGAAGAATCTTTAGCTATTACAATGGACTCGCAAACTTGAGTTACCATTTCTTTTTTCTGTTTAGACATTCTTTTTATTCCAAACTTACTTGCGAATTCCCTAAAAGCTAAAAGCTCAAATTCATTTAATCTTTTAGTTGCCTCTACAATATTTTTCTTTGAGAAAGATTTAGAATTAGAGACTCCTAAAGGTCTGCCTCCAGATGGGGATACAGGTGGCGTTTCGGGCTTTTGAGCGTCTTTAGGCTCTGGGTCGCCGCCTTCTCCTCCTTCATCATAAAGATTAATTGTGTTAACTAATGGCATATAGTGACCCTGCTCCCTATCATCTTTAAACCTGTCTTGTGCAGTTCTCATATCTTTAGGCTCTGGGAAAGCTCCTGTATGAACAACCTGCATACCCTGCTCAGGAGTGAGAACACCCAACTCCATTAACCTAGTAGCTAGCTTGGCTAAATTGTTGTCATCCATCGTATCAGTTTTTGAAAACTTAGCCTCTGGCCAAGAACGAAGACCAGCAGCCTTACAAATTCTTCTGATCTCGGGGTTAATAAAATCATTTAAAAATGTTCTCCTTGATTCTTCAAGTCTTTGGAAGAACACTTTCATTTTAATTTGAGTATCAGAATACTTAGAGTCGCCAATCAAAACATTCTGTAATCCATTTTCTATGTCTTTATTAATGACTTCATATTTTTCTGGACCTACTACTTTTCTAATATCTGGAATAATGAAATCAGCTTTAGTCGTGTAGTCTGAAACTAAAACTCGCCCAACACTCTGGTTCTTAAAGATTTGTTGCATTGCGGCCAAGTTCTTATGATTTATACCACCCTTATCTGGGTCGTTACCCATTGTTACAAGTAAAACAACATTTTCAATTGAGCGGCTAATAGCTTGATCAATATTCTTAAGTTCTATTTTTCTATTTAGGTCATCTAAAACAGAATAACCTACAGGGACAGCTAATGGCTCGTAATCTTGCTTCTTAGAAAACACGACATGCAATAATTCAGGATCTAATTTAATCTGAACTCTTGACATAGCATATGCGTTTTTACCGCTCTTTAGAGCTAATTGCACATTTTCTGGAAGAGATTCAAACATTTCCACCTCATGCTCTGTGGTGGGCTTTTGTAATCTAGATATCTCAAAAGGAGATAAGACTTTGAAATATTCATACCCACTAAAGGAGATAGATCCCTTGGTCGCAATATCACTTGGGTTAATTAGTAAATATTTAATTGGTATTTCTTTCCTAGCACTAGCACCATAAGCCTCAAGCATTTTTTGAGAGTTCTTTAGTGGAATCCTACCATCAACCCTATAAAAGAAAACATTGCCAGACCTATAATACTCTCTAAAGTATTGTGATTTTAAATCATGAATCTTAATACGCTTAAACCAAGCTTCGATAAATTTTCTTGATTTATCACTGCCACCCTCGACATATAGGTCAGAATCTGCGAATTCAGATAGTAGATCTATAGTTCCTCGAAAAACTGAAATATTAAAATAAGCTTTTTGACAAAGCTCAATAGCCTCTTTGACATCAGCAGAATCTTTTTCGTAATTAAATGGTAATACTCCGTCTTTAATATTTTCAAACTTACCAGCTAAACCTGTAGCCGCCCTGTTAGTTCTAGCGGCAGTCCTCGCTGTAGGATTATTAAGACGAGAAGCCTCACTGGAATTAAAAATAGGTTCACCAATTAACTCAGGAATAAAGCCTTCTGCGCTGGGGTTTAATAAATTCTCTATGGGAGTTTCTGATTTTTTGAACTTCTCCCAATATTCTGATCGTTTGGTATATTTCCGAGGCATATCAAAGTTTACACTAAAGTTATAAAAGTTACTTTGAAACTTTTCAAATTGCAAAAGGAATAAATGTTCCTTGAGGTTTTTTCTCTACAGACGCATTTTCTGCATCAAAGAATACTTTCGCGAACCAATTACCTAAAACCAAAGCAGAATATGAGTCTTTCCTAGCTCTGTTTGGACCTTTTTGCCTTCTTAGGTTTTGCGGTAAGTTAAATGATTGAGAACCTTGAGGGTTAGCTACCACCTCAATGTTAGCACATTCAGACTTTGTAAGTTCAACCACATACTTTTGATGATCAATTAAGTCGATCATCATTGCACCCTTAGAAGCCTTTGGTGCTTTTACATCCCATTTTAGTCTATCTATAGGTATGTTCTTTTTCCTTTGTGCGTCAAAGTGAGCGTCTACCGCTCTAGAAGCAAATAAAATTCTTTTATGGTCTATAGCAGCTTGCAACATCTCATTTGCATTTCTAATCCAATTCGAAGTAGGTTTTCTTAGTATGCAGTATTTTCTATCTTTTAAGTTGTATTGATTTTTAAAATTTAAAATATCAGAGTGCCAGTTTTCTGGTTTTTCTAAGTCTACCTCAATAACACCAATTTTTATTTTATTGTCTTTGAATAAAGCACTTTCGTTACATGAGTTTATAAACTGAACCCCTCCATTGTAGTCACCGCAGATACCAATAATATTAAAGTGTTGTATTAAGTATAGGAAATATTCCATATGCTCTTTTAGAGAAACGCCAGCTATAGCGTAGCTGTGAACTAAACAAACCTTTTGTGTGTCTCTATCTATTTTAAACACATGCATGGCAAAATGGTCAGCACTTGTATTCCCAGCCCAGTTAGGGTCAAAAGATAATAAATACTCATCACTAGGATTACCCACAACTTCAACAGCGGGAGATTCTCCGTCAGGTATAGTGCAAGCAGCCATTTTAGATAATCTAAAGTATCCATCACTCTCATCTATGAATTGTGCTCCAAACTCTCTCTTGAACTGCATCTCACTCATAGTTGCCTTAGCTTGTTTAAGCAGGTTTTGATCATACAGTCTTGATGGAGCGCAATCGTAGCTTAATTGCATAATTAGCCTATAAGCATCATCTTTAAAATCGTCCTCATCATCGCCTTCTTTTATCGACTGTCCGTGTATTAAGTCTTCATATTTTTTATAAAGCTTATACATATACTCAAACTTAAATGATGGAGATGAAAGAATAATGAGTTTGTTATTGGGCCAGATATACCTCTCCTCTTCTGTCATCTCGCCTTTGTCGATTAGTCGGGATTCTAGATTGTATAATTCCTCCCTTTCCGTGGGGTTTTCGACAACCCCCAAAAATGGAATAATAACTTCATTAAATATCTTTTCAGGAATAGTTAAAAACTCATCCAGCACAATCCTATTAAATCGAAATCCACGAAGTCTTTCACCATTAGCTAACGGAAGGGCTATCGCCCTAGCCTTACCCAAGCTCATAGTCCATTGGTCAGTTCCTTTTTGTATTTTAAAACCGCACTCTTTGATTAAGCTTGCTTCGGGTTTGCTAACAATATCCTCCATCTTTTGAAAGATTTGTTTTGATTGCCTAAAGCTACCTGCAATAACACCTATATTTGAATTAGGATTAAGCAGACACTCTAGTAATACATAAATAGCTGTAGAGAATGTCTTCGACATACCCCGCGAAAATACGAACATAGAGTAGTCAGAAACCATCATTCCTTTGATAGCCATCGCTTGAAAGGGAAATAATTTAACACCTAAAAATAACTCAGAAGTAAATGCTATATTGTTGCGTAAGAACTTATACAGCAAATACTTTGCTTCTTCTTCTTTGATGCCACCCTCTAATTCTAAAAGCTCTTTATTGAGCTTTATTGAAGAATGTTCAAGCCGATATCCTTGTTTTCCCTTTGTCCAAGACATTTACTCGTTCATCTATAAAATATTGTAAGTCTGTATTCCACAATCCGTCTCCATAGTGCAGAATTAGTGGAATGATTTTTTTAGCTCCTGCTCTATTGTGTGCAAAAATGATTTGTAGGTTTTTCGGGTAATCTATAAGCAGATTGCGAACATTGTGCCACAGATACCCTAAGTTAGATTTGAATTTAGATTTTTTATTGTGTTCTTCTAGTTTACTAATAGTTGTCTCTGCTACTACAAACATATATGAATTAAACTGAACACACCTATCCATCTCTCTCCTAAATCTCTTTATATCTTTGCCGAAGGTTTGCCTAAAGTCATCCTGAGCTTTCCTATCTACAAATGTAGATGTATAATAATTACCTCTAGCTGTATAATCCCCGAAATCTAATTTGTTAATTATAGAGTCTTTAAATTTTAACGGAGCTTTTTCTCTTGTATCTGTAAATAATGGAATACCACTTCTATCAACCTTCCAGAAATCTCTAGGCAGTCCCCCACAAAAATGATTCTCTAGTCCTAGCTCATCCAAGAAACTTTTATAAGACCCCCATAGTTTTTTATAATAATAAATGCCAGCCATCTCTGACAAATCATAAAAAAGGTTAGGTGGAGAGCTTTTTACCCCCTTTAAGTCAAATTTTTGTTTCGCTTTCTCTTTGAGGTAATTTTTGACATCTTCCTCTGGAGCCGAGTCCATCCATAACTTAAAATTATCATAACTGATAAAATTATCCCTAAAGTATTGATCGTAAGATTTGAAAGGGATTTTTTCACCCGAATACAAATCTTTTCTTTCGTAGTGTTTGACGTAGTAATCACCAATAGTGAGAGCGTGAGCTTTTAGGTGCGCGTGAAAGCTCCTCTTGTTATCAAACTTTTTGTTACACTCTAGACAAGTGAATTCCATTATAATATTTCTTTTTTAGAGATACCTAAAATACGAGCCTTATACTCGTCCATCGTTTCAAGTCGGTCAGCTTCCTCTTCTATTAACTTGTTTTGCATTTCTGCCATCATTATCATGCGATCACGCTCTTCTTTCTCCTGAAAAGCCTCAACAAGCGCGGCGATACTCCCATTCTGCTCTCCTCTTGCCTTTAAACGCGCCTGACGGCTTCCATTTAGGTCTTTAGTCAAAGATTCGATTCTTTTCTCACATTGGTTTAACTCCTCGCTAGTAGCCTTTATAAGCTCAGTAAGACGCAATGTTAAATCTCGCTCATTATCAGTGTCATTGAGCATTGTATTTAATTTGTCGATTCTTTGCTGGATATGTTTCTGTCTGACATAGTTTGTGCAGACCGTAATATATAAATTTAGCTCATCATTTGTTAAGTCTGGTTTGTCCCAGACTGTTCTTACAAATTCACTCTCAAATAAGTCTCTATCTGCTATTGTTGAGTATTGATTGATAAAATGCACAAATCTTGGACTCTTCAGGTAGAAGAGTAGCTTCTCGCACATTTTCTTTTGTTTTGTTTGAATTGTTATCTCATCAAATTTCTGCCCAGCCCAATCATTTACTTTTTTAATAGATCTAGATAGTGATTTTGGTGGTGACCACTTGTCATTGGTCAACATTTCATTATCATCTACAATTTCTGGTCTATATCGACGCAAAAACTCCATAACAGTCCTATGCTGTTGACTAAGAGGTTGTATTTCTCTATCTTTAAACGTCAATCTAGCTATCTCTAGAGCATTCATGCCTCTTTCGACATTATTGCTCATCAAAAACTGCTTTTGCTCTGAATCTAACTCTATCTCCTCTGCTCTTGGCACAAGAGTAGTGGTAAAAGTTAAATTATTATTAATTAAAAATGCTCTAACCGCCCTACCTTCTTTCGAACGACCATCTAAAGAGTCATTTTCGAAAACTGTCTGCGTAATATGCTTTAAATCAGGATTTTCAGCAAACTCCTGTTCTATTAATGTTTTTTGTTCGTCTGTTAATTCTATGTCGCTCATAAAATATCGTGGTCTTTCATAATTTTAACGGCGATAGTATAAAATTTCTTCTTTAAGTTCGCCATTTGCTTGTATCTAGGCTTTTTTCTCTTAGATGCATCTGCTTTGAAGCCAAACTTTTTAGCTACATCGTTTTCATCAATGTTTTCTATGTAAAGCATGTGATATATTTTCTTATGCTTTTCATTTAACTCCTTCATTACTAGCTGATGGAGTTTATTTGATGAATTTTTGTAATTTACAAAATCTTTTAAAGATGACGTTCCTGTCGCCACACCCTCTTCTAGAGCTAGTGGGAGTTTTATATTAAACGCTCTTTCTTTTTTCTTTTTCCACTTATCAAAATCAGCGCAACTCTCATCTTGCTCCTTGCTCTTCGTGTATTCACAGCTTGTAGCTCCCATATTATGGGGACATCGTAGACAAGGCTTGGCAAAGCTAGAATAATTATTACGAATCAGATTTTTTATCTGATTCGATATAATCATCGAAGCCCAAGGCTTGAAAGGTCGCGTCTGATCCCAAAGGTGCCACTTTTTGTGAATGTGGAAGCGTATTATTTGACAGACATCATCATAATCCATCCAAGCTAATGCGCTTAATTGCCACTTCGGTCGATATTTCTTTAAAAGTTCTTCTAGATCTGCGCTTTGACTATCGAAATCATGACTCATCTATGTCTCTCATTCGCGAAGAAGCGCAATCCCTTTGAATTTTATCTAAAAGCTCTTGACCATCGGGTTCAGAGGACGCAGGACGAGAAAAATCTCCCCCAAGACCACCTGCCTGAGCTTCAGACTGACTTACAGAACTCCAAAGGTCTCGGAGAGTATTCCCTTGGGTGTTCCCTTCTACTTTTATATCTCTTTTTAATTTATCTATATCAACTTCTAGCTGTCCAGTTTCCTCTTTAACTTCTTCTCTTTTTGAAGATGTAGAAACAGATCCAATAGGTTCTCCACAACTAGAACAAAATTTTGGCTTTGTAATTTCATACAAAATCTTCGATCCACACGATACACAGAAAACTTTATTCATGGCTAATTTTATTTATTTAAATCACTTTTTTCAATTTTATCTACTAAATAGCTGATAATCTTGTCTCTCATAACGTCATCTTTAGTAAAATGTAAGTGATGGATGCCATACTGCTTACTCTCATCATCATCAAAGACCTTGCAGAACTTTTCGAAGCCTGTCGCATTAATATCGCTCTGCATAGTGTCTCCACATATATATAATGTAGAATTGGCGCTAATTCTGGTAATGACAGTTGTAAGTTCTTTTATTGTCATGTTCTGCGCTTCATCTACGATCACAACTTTGTTTCTCCATGTAGCTCCACGGATAAAGTTAATCGGGGCTGCATCTATCGCATCCCGCTGTTGTAATTGGTGTTTTTCATGTGCATTTAAAAGTTCATCCAGCTTATCTTCTAGGGGTCCAATATAAGGATTAAATTTATCATCCATACTACCTTTCAGAAAACCCATCCCCTTATCCGCACTCTCTGCCAAACTCCTTAAATATAGGATTTTAAGCAGATTGTCCTTATTGTGTTTATATAGTGCTGAATAAACAGACAAAAATGTCTTTGCCGTCCCTGCTGGCCCACTAATAAATACTACCCGCGTTTCGGGGTTTCTCATGATCTTGTGGAATATGCTTTGTTTTTCTGTAAGTTCTATATGACCCAACAATAATGAGTTTTTATACTTATATGACATCTATGTTCTTTTTTACACGAATTACTGAATTGAAGGCTTGATGTTTATAGAATTCACCACCCCCCCGCGCTGCGGCTGTCAAGTAAAAAATCAAGAATTCTGAAAAAACCCTCCCCCTAAAAAAAGTGATAAAAAAACAAAATAAAGCTTGCTTTTTCTGTGAAAGTGTGGTATACTTACCATATGGAAAAAACAAATAAATACGTTGTCTACCACAACTACTCTCTTGATGCTGAGTTCTACGGAACTCGCGAAGAGTGCGAGGAGTGGATCGCACAAGTTGACCGTAAAGGTCTTGGTTGGTTCTTCATCGCTCATGAGAGCGAATAAAAAAACAAAATAAAAACACTTTTCCCCTTGACTTTTCCCTCAATCTGTGGTATACTTACCGAGTAATAAATAAACAATAAATAAAAAATCTATGTTAGCACAACTCATATCCGATGCCGTCCGTCTCGCTCCTCGCTTCGCCAATGAAGATGGCGAACTTTTGTTCGATCACCTTACAACTAAGTTCCCTGATGCCGCGACTGATGCGGTGGACTTGGTTGTCCGTCGTGTATGCGCCAACGCTACAGCGGGATTGTCTCGCGACTGTTGGGCATCGCTTGCCACTTCACTACTTGACGAGATCGAAGACTGGGGCGACCTGTCCAAGCCTTCGCCCTTCGGCATCGACTTTGAACTCGACCGCCTCGCTAAGTTAGTGATAACAAAGTGAAAAAAAAGTAAAATAAAACTTGCGTTCCTGTTAATCTGTGGTATAGTTACATCATGAAAACAAAAGAAACCAAAAAGTCCGACTTCGACAAGTTCACCACCGAGCGCAATGCCGCGCAGGTAATGCGGGACGATCTTTGCTTCCTTGTTGGTTGGATCAAGTCCGACTGTCCACAAGGCGCATCTGCCATTGAGCGCATCTTGAAAGCGCACGAACAAAACAGAGAGCAAGACTGGCTCTAAAATAAATCAAAATAATCCTTGCATTTAACTCAATAACTGGTATACTACTGACATGACAAAGCAATTCAAAAACAAATCTGGCGAGGTCGTTGACTGCGTGGAGATCGCCACCTGTTGGCCAACTGACTCAGCTTGGGAGAGCAACAGAAAGCAACGCCAAGCACACGCAGACAAAAACAACAATGGCGAGCTTGGGCAAGCCGCAAGATTCTGGCGCAACAATAGAGGCGTTGAATGCTGGGTAGACACCGAGGCAAGAGTATGGTGGACTGAGGACTGCCGATAATAATCTAACAAAACAAAAAAAAATAAACTACTATAATCCAATGAAACAAATCTTCATCAATCACTTCATCACTGTTGTTGTCATTACAACTCTCGCAATCCTTGGCATCTTCGGCTTAATGGCTTACTTCGTAGGCGTTGAGCTAGCACTTGATAATATGGGCGGCTACTATGTCACCAACCCTGACGGGGAGGTCTGGTATCACGCTTATAACTTCCTGCACTTTGCCGCTGTGACTTTCTTACCTGCTATGTTCTTCGCTCCTTTGCTCACGTTCGTTGACTGGCTCAACGCACCAAAGAAGCGCAAGCGCAAGCCTAACACTATCACAGGCAAAGAACTCGCACACATCAAACTCTAACACACCAATAAAAAAATCATGGACAAGAGAGCCGCCGCCAAACACCGCAAGCAACTGAAGCGCAACCGCAAGAATAAAATCATTCGGATGCAGAAAGTTGCCGAGAAGCGCAGAAAAAAACTGCAAGAAAATTCTTGACAAGTCAGTCAGTCAAGTGCCAGTAAAAAGCCTCGTAACTCCTTGATACTCAGGGAGTTACGACGGCGCGGCGGTCGCATCGTCGTAACTGGTTGATACTCAGTCAGTTACGAACAATCGTAAAAAAGATGAAAAAAAAACTTGCGTTTGGCTGGGGGTGTGCTATACTACAGGCATGAAAGATCGAATCTGTCTTTGGATTGTCACCCTCGCCACCCTCTTCACTATCGGCACGGTTGTCCTGCTCGCCTCCGCTTGTGCTGTTGAAATCGTTACCTGCTTTTATAAGCCATAAAAAAAGAAAAAAAAA